>Ga0209098_1000567_pt1 | contig 40078 bp, 18 predicted proteins | sample AD_JPNHW1_MetaG_FD_184429 | JGI IMG/M metagenome (GOLD analysis project Ga0209098, IMG submission 184429) | Active sludge microbial communities of municipal wastewater-treating anaerobic digesters from Japan - AD_JPNHW1_MetaG (SPAdes) (version 2) | ecosystem: Engineered > Bioreactor > Anaerobic...
ACACCCAATAAATGCAAGCCCCATTAAGGGAGTCAAACGTCGAAATTTCTTGTCGCCGCTGATTCGTTTTTCAACGAACCTAATTATCTCTTCGCGTTTGTGTTTCATTGGTTATAGTTCCGAACGTCAGCGGCCATCGGCCCCCTGAGCCGAAGGCGAATGGGGGTTCGATGGGGCGCGTTGTTGTGCCTCATCTTTGTTAAGCCGCTTTTTTTCAATTGCGGGCCCAAACCCGAGCGTGGCGGCCAGTCTGCACCATTGCTCGGAGGTCGGGAGGTCTCTCTGGACACCAAGTCCGTCTTCATACATCGAGGCTAAGTACATCTGAGCCTTTGCATCGCCCCTGTGGGCAGCGAGTAAGAACCACTTGTGCGCCGATACGTAGTCCTTTTTCACCGCGCCCCCGTGAAAGTATAGTTCACCCAGATTTCGCTGAGCCATCACACACCCTCGCTTTGCAGCCCGGGTGTAGTAATAAATCGCTTTGGTTTCGTCCTTCGCAAGGCCCAGCCCATTGAGATAAATGACCGCCATATCATTACATGCCTCGGGCATATCCAGATCTGCGGCTCTCTTCAACCATTGGATTGACTCATCTGCATCCTTAGTGACGCCAAGGCCGTCTCTGTACATTATGCCAACGCTTCTGATTGCACGAGGATATCCCTTTTGAGCGGCTTCTCTGTAAAGCTGCATGGCTCTCTGATAGTCTTGCTGAAAATACATGCCCTTCTCGTACATGAAGCCGAGGCACTGTTTGGCCGGTGCGTTTCCAGCGTCCGCTGCCTTCTGGAGCCAGTAGGCCGCCATGGGGTAGTTTCCGGATGTGTGGAAGGCTAGGCCAACTTCGAATTGCTCGCCCACATCGCCGTTCTCGGCTGCCGTAACTCGGCTTGAGAAACGTTGCTCATCGGGCACAGACCCCTGCTTGCTGCATCCGCTGACGCAGAAACAGAGGCTTGTGATGAGTATTCGCGTTTGATGTTTCATACTTGCACAACGCGCCCATTACCTGCGGCACTTTTCCAGTTTATCAGTCGAGGAGAACGTCGCCCACCATGTACGGCGCGGTAGTGCCGTTACATGGGTGGGCTGGTTATGCCTTAGTTCGTTTTACAGGTTTCTCGGATCGTTTTTCGATGGTTACAAGTAAATCACTAGCTACGGCAATACGACTGAATGCTGTGACAAAATCCATGTCAACGTCTCTGTGTGAACAGGCATTCTTGTAATACCCAAAAGCACCGGCCACATAATTGCTGAAAGCTTCTTGTTCTGCTTTGGGAAGGTTGGTGTCGGTTAACGGACCGTTCTGGGGGTTAAACGCCCTACGTAATAGGCTTACCCCAACCTCATCGGCTGGAGCATTGATAAGTTTACGAACGGTTGTCTCCAGAACCTTGAAGGCCTGTAGAACAGCACTTTCCATGTGGCCACCACGCAACAATGGAAAAGCCTTCCTAATTATTAGTGGGTGGATGTAAGTTTCAGGAACCATAGTGTAATCACGTATGATTCGACGGAATTCATGTTCGAGAAAGCGAAATCCTGTCTTTGTCGGATAAAATGACTCTTCTCCATCGTCGTCATATCCGCGCTGAAACTGCCGAATATCAACATGAGTCTCCGGGCTTGCTTTATATTTTACACGAGTAAACCGAATGGGCTTATACCCGCCAGGCTTAATCTCGCCAATAATCTGCTGATATTCGATTTTGGCCTCAATTTCGCTTTTCATGGTTCTGTTTTCTCGCATAACGTTGCGGCGCACCAACGGCGCGGCAGCGCCGTTGGGTGCCGCTGCTGGTTAGTCGGCTTTCTGATCCAAATGCGAGCGCAGCAGTTTTATGAATTTCTCCGGGGCGTCTGGAGAAACCACGACCGTTTTCTTGCCGAATTTGAGAGCAACCGCATGAATGCGGTTCGTCAAGTATCGCCGATGAATTCCATAGGCACTGTTTCGAGCAAGGCCGGTGAACGAATATATCCCCCAGATTCCCAATAAGCCTATTCCATTACGTGCCCCCAATGGAACGATCTCTGCATCGGTAAGATCTTTGATCCTCAGAGAAGTCGCCCAACCAAGGTGAAGGATTTGGATGGCTTCGGTGGTGATCCTATATCCCCGAATAAGAAATAGAGCAGAGGTGATCCCAATGAAGAGCACCAATCCTACCCGTAATGCGATCATTTCTGAATCAAGCCTTGAGGCTTTGGCGATGGTTTCCAAAACAACGAGCACAAGAATCAGAGTGGTCAATGATGAGATAGTAGAAAGTCGTTTTTCCCACGATGCGCCGAATTGGTGCTTATTCATTTTTTCTCCATGACTAACGGCGGCGATCAGCGGCTCGCGACCTTGGGCTTCCCATCACGCCAGATTTTATCGCGAGTCAGCTGCATCGCTTTGTTCGGCGTTGCGCCTATTTTTTCTGCTTCTCAGTTTCTTGGCCGCTCTCCGCCGCGAGGAACGCAAGCACGTCTCGCACAACGTCCGCAACGACTTTTTCATCCGCCCCTTTACCCCAGCGGTCGTCACCGCCGCCAAAATAGAAACCGTGCCCGAAGCCGGGGTATTCACGATACTCGACCCGCACCCCCGCCTCCTTCATGAGCGGCACGATGATCGGCCCGTTAAGCTTGCGAAGATCGTGCTGGTCGCCGTGGAGGATGAGCACGGGAGCACGGAGCGTCGCGAGCTTCTTCCGGGTCTGTTTACGCAGTTCCGGCGTGAAGAACCGCTCCGGGCTTGCCATCATCTCGAGCCGCGGGCCGTAGTCGCCGGTGGTGAGCATGCCGGTGTAGAGCACTGTCGCCGGTTCACCCGCTACGACAACCCGCACCTCCGCGTCGCCACCAAGTTCGAGCGCGATGCTGCCGCCACCGCTGCCGCCAAACACGGCAATCCGCCGAGGGTCGACGCCTGGCACCCGCGCCGTCGCACGGACCACCGCCCGCACGTCCTCGATCGGCCCGCGCGACAGCACGTCGTCTTCGTAGGTGCGAAACGTGGCCATCACCACGGCATGGCCGGCGGCGAGGAACCGCGTGATGACGGGGTTGGCCGTGAGGTACCGGCGCAGGGCGGCCTCGGGGAACTCTGTCAGGCCGCCGTGGATGAAGACGATCGCCGGCACCGAGGCGGCACCCTGCGGCCGCCGCCACCACGCCCGGACGGGCCGACCGTCGGCGGCCTCTGTCTCGATCTTGCGCACGGGGCACTCAGACTCGGGGATCGTCACCGGCGGTACTGGCCAGTGGAACACGGCCGTGGCTCCATCCCCCTCCATACCAGCCGTTTGATTGCCGGCAGCTGCGACACTCTTCCTCGCGTATGACTGCGCCTCCGCCAGCGTGACGACCCCATCATTGTCAACATCTGCACGCCTGAAGAATGCAGTTTTGCCGGCCTCCAATGCGGTTAACTTGCCATTGCCATCATGGTCAAGCCGCTTGAAGTGCTCGGCCACATCATCGCTGGCTTCGGTCCGCAGCTGCTGTGCGGCAAGGGACATGCAGACAATGGACGTGGCGGCGCACAATTGGAAAACACTCAGTCTCACGATCACCCCTCCTTTCCGCCGAACGTCGGTGGTGAGGGACGGCGCGTCAGCGACGTTCCTCTCCACCACCTTGTTCGACTTTGTTCCGTTCTTGGCAAGGTGCGAATGGGTCCATCGTCCATTCAACAAACTCGTCTTCCCATTTGCCATTTGCCGTTTTTGTCTGGAACACACCGATCATGTCAGCGCTTTCCTTGGTGCCGCCAACTTTCTTGTCTTTCCCTAAACTCGTCAACGTTACGGTCCCGTTTGATGAAACAGTATAGTCGATGTCTCTGCCCCAACCATCTCTGAATGAACTGTGGTATCCGGAAATCGCATCGGTTTGTGACAGACTCTTGGGCAAATCATTGTGCTTGGCCGCATAGCGCAGTATCCGTCTCTTGGCCATATGCATAACGATGTTGGTAAATGCTTGCGGCGGAACCCGGTCAACAAACGAATTTAAAATGGCAATTAAAACAACTGCCGTTACGATACCAAATAGAGCTGTTTTCTTGCTTCGAGTCATTTGTTGTCGAACGTCGTGCCTGAGCGGACTTGGAAAGCCGTGCGAAGCGCGGCGTTTCAAGGTACGTGTCGAGGCATCTTGTTGGATGTCTTCTTGTTACTCTGTTCCAGGACGTAGTATGCCAACGCTTGTCCCTCCATTGTGCCAAGATCGTCAGCTATCTCACGCGGACCGGAGACGGTTCCCACGGCCTGAACAATCCAGCGAAGAGGAAAAAGGGGGCACTTCGTCATGCCGACAGCGCCGGGATCGTCTGTGTAGCAGGTCGATCCTTGGGGGAACCCGATGGCAATGTACTCGTCCAGACGTATCGTCCACCCGTCCGTGTAGCCCCGGCCCGAATAGCCAATGGCAGCGTAGAAGCAGCAGGGGCAGTAATGTCCACCTGCCACTGTGATTCTCTTGCCAACGTACGGCTCCCAGAAGCTGTGTGCGTGCGTTCTCTTGAACTCGTTGAGTTCACCGTCGAGTCGCACATACTCTCCGGTGGACATGCCGGAGATCCTAATGAAGTTAGTGTAGACCGCGTCTGCGACAAATGAATTCGTCACGGTCGGTAGCGCAGCCAGATGTGCCGGGACGATGCGCTTCCAGTACTGCGCTGCATCATGTGGGTTGACTTGGATCTGAGTCTGCGGCTTCTCGGCCAGCGGGCGGAATGTGCTCTTCTGGAGTGGAGCCCGTCTCAATGGCTGCGAAGTGGCACATCCGACGGTCAGGGCAAGTGCTGCTATGAAAGCTGCTGTTCTCATCTTCTCATCCAACGTCAGCGGTGAGGCGGCGGTATCCCGTCGCCTCCACCGCTTTGTTGGGATGCTTTCCCTTGTTTCTCGACAGGGATCAAACTGTCAAAGACAAAATACGCCTGATGAACGACCGGGTTGGTCGGGAATTGTTGTTTCCCTTTCTGATATCCCACGAAGAAGATCAAGTTTTTGAAATCAAAGGGTTGACTATCCCTCTGTACGGAGTTGACCTCCATTTTCATTCGGCATTGCGTTGGTGTGCAGGGACGATTGAAATAGGTCATCGTGCCCTCTGCTGTGAACGACGCTGGAGCTATCGAAGAATAGCTTCCGCGTATAGCCCTGCCGCACCAGCTATTTAGCGGGCCACTAAAGAAGGTGTTCTCCTTATCAAAATAGTAGAATGAACTGCCGTCTTGAACGATGAGATACCCCGCTTGTTGGATTACCTTCGTTGCCGTGGTTGGAGGTCTTTTACAGACCCGAACTTGCGATTTTCCGGATTGCGTCGTTAGCGTGAGTTGAAGATCGCCGTCCGCAAGATTTGTGAAGCCAACGGTGCGATAGTCGTCGGGTGAGAATCTGGGTTGAAGTTTACTGTTTGCATATCTCACGGCCGAGAATGAGGCCAAATCGGCAAGGTTTGTCGGCCACCGATCTCTTTCACTGTAATAGCTCCATGATTCGGCTTCGGCAAAGTTGTTGTTGAACGCCTTGTCCTCATCAGCACGAGAATAGCTTCCGAGACAAATGATCGCATAGAACAATAGCTGTCTGAAGATCGTTTTCATTTTTTGATCCCAACGTCAGCAGCTAGCCGCCACCTGAGCCGAAGGCGAATGGTGGTTGGCTACGTAGCCGGGTTGGGAGTAGTCTCGTTCATCATTTCTGATTTGTCGACGGCTGTGAGTCAGTTCACCACGTCGCTATTGAGCATTGACTTGCTGTGACCGCCCATCACTTGATGGACTGTTGTTCAACCCACCTTCGCCTTTCAACTGTCGCATAATCGCATCGTTTTCAGATAGGTTTCTGCACCGACTCGAACAAACAAGGGCACCGAATAGGCACTGGAAAGAGGTGATCATGACGAGCAACCACATTGGCTTTGTCCAAGGCATCATTGTCTCACAGAAAATTGCCCCACTCAGCAGACCTACACTTGAAGCAAGAAGTATATTCTGTAATGCCCTCCAGGCGCGAAGCTCATGCCTGACATACTCAGAAGTCAAGGGAGTCTTCTTGTTGTTCTTCATTTGATTATTCCCAACAGTGTATTAGGCTTAACTCGATTTGAAATAGCCTAACTCATGCTTTTCTTTTAGCATGTTCGTGAGTTCCTGTCAATGGTCTTGTCTGATCGAGATAACATGATCATTATTAAGCAGATGCGCTCGTGGAGGGGACAAGATCCGGGAACGCACGTGCTTGGGTGAGTCTTTTGGGTTGCGTCTGACAAAACAATATGCGTAACTGGAAAACGACCGGCTGATAGGCGGGCGGAAAAGGGCGGCTGCTGAGGAAGGCCGGAGAAATAACGCTCAACGCCGAAGTTGCGCAGGCCCTTGGAGTGGTTGTGGTGCGGGGCGGCCCGAGAAAAAAGCGGGTGCCTGTCAAACCAACAGAAGCGAAAAGAACTTTATGTCCGACATCATTATCACCGGCGCGCGTCAGCACAACCTCAAGAACGTGAACGTGCGCATTCCGCGCGACTCGCTCACGGTCGTGACGGGGCTCAGCGGCTCCGGCAAATCCTCGCTCGCGTTCGACACGCTTTACGCGGAGGGCCAGCGGCGCTACGTCGAGAGCCTCTCCGCATACGCGCGCCAGTTCCTAGACCAGATGCAGAAGCCCGACGTGGACCACATCGAGGGGCTGTCTCCCGCGATCTCCATCGAGCAGCGCACCTCGGGCGGCAATCCGCGCTCCATCGTGGCGACGGTCACGGAGATCCACGACTATCTGCGCCTGCTCTATGGCAGCATCGGCCAGGCGCATTGCCCCTCCTGCGGCAAGCCGGTGCAGAAGCAGAGCGCGGAGCAGATCGTCGACCAGCTGCTCAAGCGGCCGGAGGGCACCAAGCTGATTCTGCTCGCGCCGCTGGTGAAAGGCCGGAAGGGGCGGCACGAGGAGGTGTTCGAGTCGATCCGCCGCCAGGGCTTCGTGCGCGTGCGCGTGGACGGCGCGATGCTGGCGCTGGACGACGTGCCGACGCTCGACAAGAACAAGACGCACACGATCGAGGCGGTGGTGGACCGGCTGGTGGCGGGCGAGGGCGTGCGCGCGCGCCTGACCGATTCCGTCGAGCTGGCGCTGAAACAGGGCGAGGGGCTGATCCGCGTGCTGGCTGTTCTGTCCGACGGCAGCGAGCACGAAGCGCTCTTCTCCGAGAAGAACGCCTGCCCGGACTGTTCGCTCAGCTTCGAAGAGCTGAAGCCGCGTTCGTTCTCCTTCAACAGCCCGTACGGCGCGTGTCCGGTCTGCTCCGGGCTCGGTTCGCAGCTGGTGTTCGACGAGGAGCTGGTCGTCCCCGACAAGGAGCTGTCCTTGGCGGGCGGCGCGATTCTGCCCTGGCGGCGCGGCGGTTTCCGCATGATCGTCTACTACAAGCATTTGCTCAAGGCGGTGGCGGCGGCGTATGAGATCGATATGGAGACGCCGTACAAGGATCTGCCGGAATCGTTCAGGCGGGTCTTGCTGCACGGGTCCGGCGAGGAGCCTGTGCCTCTGAAGTTCTGGATGCGCGGGGCGTGGCGCAAGACCGAGAAGCCGTTCGAGGGCGTCTTGCCGAGCATGGAGCGGCGCTACCGCGAATCCGAAATCGATGAGGTGCGCGAGAAGCTGCGTCAGTTCATGAGCAGCCAGATCTGTCCCGAGTGTCACGGCGCGCGGCTGCGCCCGGAGTCCCGCGCCTGTACGGTCTACGGCAAGTCCATCGTGGACGTGATGTCTATGACCGTGAAGCAAAGCGATGCGTTCTTCCGCGATCTCACCCTGACGGCGGCGGAGGAGAAAACCGTCGCGGAGGTGATGAAGGAGATCCGCCGCCGGCTGAGGTTCCTGTCGGACGTGGGGCTCGACTATCTCTCGCTCGACCGCGAGAGCTCGACGCTTTCCGGCGGCGAAATGCAGCGCATCCGGCTGGCCTCGCAGATCGGCTCGGGCCTCGTCGGGGTCCTCTACGTGTTGGACGAGCCGACCATCGGCCTGCATCCGCGCGACAACGAGCGCCTGATCAACATGCTGCATCAGTTGCAGCATCGCGGCAACACGGTGGTGATCGTCGAGCACGACGAAGAGATGATCCGCACGGCGGACTACATCGTGGACCTCGGGCCCGGCGCAGGAAGTCAAGGCGGCGAGGTGGTCTATCAGGGCGATTTCGAGGGGTTGATGGCGTGCGGGCGGTCGCAGACCGCAGAGTATCTTTCGGGCCGCAAGCGCATCGACGTGCCGGCGGAGCGCGTCAAGCCGGGCAAGAACCGCCTGAAGATTCTGGGGGCCTCGGAAAACAATCTCAGGAAGATCGACGTCGAGATCCCGCTCGGGTGCTTCGTGTGCGTGACCGGCGTGTCGGGGTCGGGCAAGTCCACGCTGGTGGGCGATATCCTCAAGAAGCAGCTCTTCCGGCATTTCTACGGCTCGAAGGAGCGCCCCGGCGCGTTCGCGAAAATCACGGGGCTGGAGCTGCTCGACAAGGTGATCGAGATCGACCAGAGCCCGATCGGCCGCACGCCGCGCAGCAATCCGGTCACCTACACCGGCGCGTTCACGCACATCCGTGAGCTGTTCGCGAAGACGGCGGCTTCGAAGGTGCGCGGCTACGGGCCCGGAAGGTTCAGCTTCAACGTCAAGGGTGGCCGCTGCGAGGTGTGCAAGGGCGACGGCATGCGCTGCCTGGAAATGCACTTCCTGCCGGACGTGTACGTCACGTGCGAGCAGTGCAACGGACAGCGCTACAACAAAGAGACGCTGGAGATCCGCTACGGCGGCAAGAACATCGCGGATGTGCTGGACATGACGGTCGATGACGCGCGGGAGTTTTTCAAAGCCGTGCCGCTCATCGCCAACAAGCTGGACACGCTCTCCAAAGTCGGGCTTGGCTATGTGCGGCTGGGACAGTCGTCGACGACGCTGTCGGGCGGCGAGGCGCAGCGCATCAAGCTGGGGGCGGAGCTCTCCAAGCGCGCGACCGGCAAGACGCTGTATCTGCTCGACGAGCCCACCACGGGCTTGCATTTCGCGGATGTCCACAAGTTGCTGCATCTGCTCCTGCAACTGCGCGAGTCCGGCAACACGGTGGTGGTGATCGAGCACAACCTGGACGTCATCAAATGCGCGGATTATATCATCGATCTCGGTCCCGGCGGCGGCGATGAGGGCGGCCGGCTGGTGGCGGCCGGCACGCCGGAAAAGGTTGCGGCGTGCGCCGCGTCCTACACGGGGCAGTTCCTCAAGCGGCTGGTGTAATCGCGCGTTTAGGCGCTTGAAGCCGTGCCGCCTTTTCGCCTATACTGGGCCCCGTCCTTTTCGGAGGGGTGTCTGAGTGGTTTAAAGAACCGGTCTTGAAAACCGGCGTGCCGCAAGGTACCGGGGGTTCGAATCCCTCCCCCTCCGCCATTCGACGCGCGAAAACGTGAGGTGTCACGTTTTCGCTTGCTCATGGCAGGCATAGCCGTCGGGGTAGGGCGGGTTCTCCGAACCCGCCGCCTGGTCCCGCCGCCTGGCGGACGCCTCGGGGAGGCGTCCCGACCTGAACCGCGCGCATTAAAAGCCGCGCTAGTCCTCGATCATTTCGCGCCGCAGGCGAAGCGCTGCGGGGGGGTCACGGTCAGCGCGATCTTCTCTCCCTCCACGCCGAAGTAACCGCCCCAGCCGATGCGGATCGAGGTGACCTGCGTGAGGTCGAGCGCGCCTTTGGTCTGCCCGAACGGCCGGAATTGGCTGAACATCGCGTAGGCGCGCATCGTGCCCGGCGAATTCAGATAGCGCCCCGTCCCGGCGATGTAGTCGCTGCCGTCTTTCGTGCGGATGAAGACCAGCAGTTCGGCGGGCGTCTTCTGCCCCTCCGGGACAGAGGAGTCGATGGCGAGGCCCTCGCTCGCGGCCAAGTCCAGCGGCTCCGCGTAGGTGAAGCTCATGAAGAGGTGGGTGTCGACCTGGCCCTTCGTCAGCGTGGCCGCCGCGCACCAGCCGGAAGCGCCGTCGCCGGTCAGCTCCGAGCGCACGTGCTGGCCCTGGCCGATGGACGGCTTGCCCGCGGCCGGCAGCGGCGCGCAGGTCATGGTGAGGCGCGGCGCGCCTTGGAAAGACAGCCGCTTCGGCGTGCCGGCCTGCTTGGCGCGGAAGAGCATCGCGCCGTAAGGCCCGAGCCGCAGCGGCACCTTCGAGCCGTCCGCGAGCGGCGACATTTTGCCGGTGGACGGGTCCCACTGTTCGCTGACGCCGCGGCCGCAGAACCGGATTTCGCCGTTCCAGTCCGCGGGGCCGTCGTTGATCGCGAAGTAGACGTCGTGCCCGTCGATGCGGCGGCGCATGATCTTGACGGGGGCTTTCGCGTCTGCGCAGACCGCGTCCCGTTCCACCATCGCATCGATCATTTTCGGCACCAGCGCGAGCATGCCGGAGGGCAGCAGGATGGCCGTGCCGCCGGCCTTGTTGGTGACGATCTCCGGACCGTCGCCTTCGCCGAACAGCTCGCGGGCGATCGCCTGCACGCGGGGCGAGGGCAGTTCGGCCTCGCTGTTGGCCGGGCGCGCGCCGACCGATATGACCGTGCCGCCCTTGCGCCAGAATTTCTCGACGGTTTTCCACGCCTCGAGCGGCAGGGTGTCCGTCGCGGGCAGCACCAGCACGCGCCACTTCATGTCGCCGTGCTTCAGAGTGTCGCCCTTGACGCTGGCGTCGCAGAGCGCGCGCGAATCGATGTACGTGAAATCGCGGTTCGCGCCGTAGAGCACGGAGCTCAACCCGTCGAAGGCTCCCTCGACGCGGCGCGCGGCGGCTTCGCTGGTGGCGCCGTGACAGGCGGGGATGAATTTCGGCCAGACGCTCTCGATGGGGTAGAGCATGGCGATGTCCGCCACCTGGTGCCCGCCGCGCAGCATGGTCTGGCAGCGGCCGATGAAGGTGTTGAGGCGGCGCAGCTGCTCGTCGGTCAAATCTTTGAACGCGTAGTAGCTGGTGAGCGTGTTGATGCCGCCCCACACCAGCCGGTTGCAGGTGCCGCGGATCTCGTCCTCGGTGACCACGCGGATCGGGCGCGCGTCGCCTTTCGGGCGGTAGCGCTGGCTATGGTCGGAGACCTCGCACATGGTAACGGGGCGCTCCTCCAGGTCCGCCACGCTGCCGATCAGGCGGGCAATGTACCACGGCACGTCCGGCGGCAGGCTGGTGAGGCAGTCGATGCTGGGCGCGTCCAAACGGCGGATGCAGCGGAAGAAATCGCCGTAGAGCGGCACGTGGCCGACCACGCCCTCTTCCATCAGCAGGTGGCCGCCCGACGCCAGGCGGTGCTTGCCGCACCACGTCTGGATCTGCCCGAAGAAGCGTTCCGAGACCAAGTCGCCGATCAGGTTCCAGAACGCGTAGCGGATCTCCGCGCCTTCCGGTCCGGCCTCCGCCACGAGCGCGGGCAGGAGCGGGAGCAGATCGCGGCCGGTGCGGTCGCGGAATTCGGAGGCCAGCGTCGGCGACCACGGCAAAACGCGGTAGGGCATGGGGCGCATCCAGAGGTTCATCAGCGAAGGCTCATCCGTGAACGTGGCCGTGAAATAGCGGCCCAAGTCTTTGCCCAGCTTTTCCGCGTAGCGGTCGTGGTTCACTTCCAGGAAGCGCGCGGTCGGCTCCGCCATCAGCAGGTTGATATACGGCTTTTTAAAAGCGAGGCTCACGGCCGCGTGGGTGCCTTCGTAGATCAAGTCGTCGGTCATTACCACCACGTACCAATCGCCGGCCGGGGCTTGCCAGGTCAGGCGGCCTTCGGCGACCGACGCGGCGAGGTCCAGGCGCTCCTTCAGCGCGAGCTTCCCGTCGTGCCGCGGCAGCGCGGCGGCGAGCACGAGATTGCCGGGCGGCAGCGTCAGGGCGACGGCGCCGCCGGCGGTGTTGGTCTCGGCGACCAGCAGCCCGCGCGCCGCCCATTCGGGATGGCCTCGCAGCGTGAGGTCGCCGGCGCTGCCCGAGGGATAGCCGCGCTCGTCGTAGAGCCAGAGCGACATGCCGGCCGCCTTGGCCATATGGACGCCGCGCAGAAAGGCGGGCCACTTGGATTCGTCTTCCACATAGCCGTCGAAGGCGACATTGCCGGCGAAGCCGCCGAAGCCTTGGGCGGCCAGCTGGTTCAGCACCCGGTCCTGCTCCTCGGGCTTGTCTTTCTGGCCATGGAGAATGCGCAGGATGCGCGCCGACGCCGGCGGCTCGGCGAAGCGTTCGGCCAGCGGCCGGTCCTCGGTCGGCTGAGGCGGAAGGGCGGTGTCTGCCGCATGCGCGGCGGCGGCGAACAGCCCGGCAAGGATGGCGATTCGGTTGGCTTGATTCATGGCTTTCCCTTTGTTTGACTGCCGACAAGCGACCGGCGATACGCGAAGCTTATCGGATCGTGCACGTTCTTCGTTTTCAAGGTTTTCGAACGCCCGTTGCGCGCGCGTTCATTCTCCGGCTTGCAGCGGATCGTCGTAGCGCCCGATCTCGTCGAGCGGCAGGGGGCGGAACGGCGACGGCGCGGAGAGGGCTTTCGCGCCGGGCATCTCGGCGAAGAGCTGATTGTCCCACTCGTCCGTTCCTTTCGGCCGTTTGTAGAGCGCCTGTTCGGTTCCCACAAAGACGTTGCGCCAGATGCTGTTGATGTCGGCGGGGCCGGTGAGGTCGGCCAGCTCGGGGTATCGTCCGCTGTAAGGCGGCACGCGGATGTTCACGTCGCTGAACATCAGTTTCTGCACGTGGTCGCGCCCCAGATATTCTTCCCAGCGCTTCTGACCCCACGACGAGAAGCTGATGCCGTAACGGCAACCCACGAACACGTTGTTGTCGATGATGTTGTTTTTGCCGCCGTGGATCTGGACGCCGCCGAAATGGCCGTTCGAGGTGCGCTCGAAAAGGTTGCCGTAGACGAGCATGCCGCTGATCGCGTCATCGAAGCGGATGCCGGCCTGGCCGCACGGGATTTCGCCGCCGCCGATGTCCTGCCAGCGGTTGAACCGGATCACCACGCCGCGGTAGGAGGGGTTGCCCCACATGTCGATGCCGCCCTGGTCATCCGATTCCTGCACCACGTGATCCACCTGGTTGTATTCGATCAGGTGGTCGTTGCCTTCGATGCGCATGGCGCTGGAAGAGGCGTGGTGGAAATGGTTGTGCGCCACGCGCGCGCCGCAGCCCTCCAGCAGGAGCGCCGGATTGTAGGTGCGCGAACAGCGCCCGAAGTGGCGGGCCTCGTTGTTCTCGATCAGGATCGCGCCCGACGTCAGGGACTTGCGGTTCCCGCCGCTGACGTGCATGCCGGTGTGGCCCAGCGTGTGCAGGAGGTTGCCGTAGATTTTGAGGTTTGCGCTTTGCAGGGCGGTGAGCGCCGTGCCGCCGAGGCGCCGGATCATGCAACCCGCGACGGTGGCGTTGACGCACTCGTTCAAGACGAGCCCGTCTTGCTGCCCGTGTTCGAAGGTCAGCCCCAGAAACGCGATCTCCTGCACTTTGTCGGCTTTGATGAACGGCTTGTCCCAGCGCGACATCACCAGCGTGCTGAACCACGGATTCCGTTTCGGCCAGACATAGAGCCGGGCCTGCGCGCGGTCGAGATACCATTCGCCCGGCTGGTCGATCTCCTCCAGCAGGTTCAGCACGTAGAAAGGCCGGCCCGCTTTCATGCCATAGCCCGGCTTTTCGTTGAGCCGGAACGTCCCTGCCGCGGGGTCGATGGCCGCAACCGGCACGGTGCAGCCCGCCCACAGGTGGAGCCAGTAGCCGTTCGCCATCAGGTCGGGGGCCTGCGCCCAACGCGCCAAGCGGTTGGTCGCGCAAAAGAAGACGTGATTCGTCGTGTCGAGCACCGCGCCGATTTGCAGCGTGCCGGCGTTCGGCCAGCGCGCGACCTGCAGCGGCTCGCCGTCCTCGAAGAGTTCCCGCACCGTCTTGTTGCCGAGACCGTACCCGTAACTCTTCTGGGCCTCCAGCGCCGTGTAGCCTTGTGCCTTGAGGTCGGCCACGTACACCTTGCCGCGGGCTTCGGGCGGCAGCCGCGCGAGGACGGCGGGATCCTTGACCTTCTTGAGATGGCGCACGCGGAAGCCGCCGTCGAACACCGGCTTCTCGTCCTTCCACGCGCGGTAGACCACCGGCGCCCCGAAATCGCCGGAGTCGATCTCGCCCAGCGTGAAGGTGTTGGTCACGGTGTAGGTGCCGCCACGCAGGTAGACCGCGGCGCCGCCGGCCGGAAGCGCGCCGTTCGTCTTCTGGGCGCGGATCGCGTCACGCGCCCTATCCAGCGTGGCGAAGGGAGTGCCGATCGAGCCGTCCGCGTCATCGTCGCCGTCGGGCGCGACGAAATAGGCGACCGCCGGTTCGGGCTGCGGAAGGATCCGCTGCCGGCCGGCCTCGGGATCGCGCGCCGGCTGGCCCGCGAGCAGGTTGGCGCATTCTGCGGCACACGCCTCGGCTTCGGCGCGGAGGTGCGGCACCGGATTGGTCACGGCGGCCATGGCTTGGAACGCGTCTCGCGCCTCGGCGAATTTGCCCTCCTGCCGCCAGGTCCGCGCGGCCGCCAGCGCGGCGATGCCGCGTATCTGCGGCGGCAACCGCAGGTCGGCCTGCACGGCGGCATATTGGTCGCGGGCGGCGGCGAGACGGCCCGCCTGCTGCAGCATCTGCGCATAACGCTGACGCGCTTCGGCGGCGTCGCGCGGCTCGGTCTCGCTGAAAGAGAGGAGTTTTTCGAACACGCCGGCCGCGGCGTCCGCCTTCTTTTCGCGGGTATAGGCGGCGGCCAGCGAAAGGGCAAACTGGCGCTGCGCGTCGGCGTCGAGCTCCATGAATTCGGGTAGCCGGGCCACGATGCGGCTGGGCAGCTCCGCGCCTTTGCGGTTGGCCTGCACGAGGAACTCGATCGCCTGGCCGCGCAGGTGGGATGGCAGGGCGGTCTTCTCGACAAGCGCTTCGCAGGCGGCGATGCCCGCGTTGTCCGGCGCGGCGGAGAGGCGGGTCGCCATCAGGTCCGACCACAGGGGCCAGACGGCCGGCACGGGAGCGCCGGTGAACGCGCGCAGGGCGTGGCGCGCCGCTTCGAATCCGGGGGTCGGCTTTCCGCCCGCGCTCGCCTCCTGCAGGTCCCGCACCAGGGGCCGGAGCGCCTCCGGCAGCGGTACGCCCACGAGTGACAGGGCCGCGATCTCATCGGAGGGGAGCGCGCGGTCGAACACGGCAAACTCGTCGGCCGCCATCTTGAGCGACCCCACGCCGAAGCCGGAGAACCCGAGCTTGAGCGAAGCTTTGGGCGCAACCGCCGCGCCGCCGTACGGCTTTTGCGCCGAAAGCATGCCGTTGACATAGAGGCGCACCTGCGCGCCATCCCAGGTGGCGGCCAAGTGATTCCAGAAGCCCGCGCTCAGACTGTCGTTTGCCCGCACGGAGAACGCGCCCTGCTCCTTGCCGATGTCGAGGGCCGGCTGACGCGTCTTCCAGTCGTAGACGGCGAGGCGCCAGCCGTCGTTGTAGCCGCTGCCGCTGGAGGCGATCATGCCGTTGACGCTGCCGGCGTTGCCGGTCTTCACGCCGGGGCCGATGGGGCGCACCCACAGGGAGACGGTGAAGGCGTTCGTCGGCAAGGTCAGGGCGGGCGCTTCGAAACAGCCGCCATCCAGGACCACGGCGGTCCGATCCGCCACACGTCCGGTCTCGGTGGTGAGCGCGACGCCTTTGTCCGGACGGAAGGCCATGGCGGCCTCCGGCCCCGCGAGGTTGGGCTGGCGGGTGTCGGCGGTTTTAAAGGAGTAGAAACGCAGCAGGCCGGGCACCGTCTTCAGCGCTTCCGCGTGTGTTTGCCAAGCGTTCGCCGGCGTCTGTTGTCCCCGTGCGATCCCCGTCACAGCCGTCGCCAAGGCCACCGTCAAAAGACACGACACGATTCTCATTCGCGTTCCCCCTCATCACATGATTTCCGCCTACGATAACAAAACCGAACCGGATGCGCGACGGCAAGTTTCGCGTCAACCGTCCTTGGACGCATTCGCGTTGCATTGACCGATAACATCAAATTGTGATCAGGATTACGATTAGGAGCAAGCCCGCCGCGCGGCGTAGCCGCGAGAAAACACTGAGGTAAGCCGTGACTTATAGGCAAGATTATGATGGATCGATGCCCTTCATAATCATAATCATAATCGTAATCTTAATCGACTCCCTCTGGCGGACTTTCGTCGCCAGATCCAAGTCAGTGAATCGGGGATGGGTCAACCGTCCTTGGTTGACAGGGCGGCCGCGGCGCGGTAATGCGCAGGCGATGCGCCGCGCATGCGTTTGAATTGCCGCGAAAAATGATAAACCGACTCGAAGCCGGTCTGCGCGGCAATCTCGCTGACGGGTAGCCTGCTTTCCTCCAAGAGACGGCTCGCTCGTCCAATGCGGGCCTCCAGTTGAAACTGCTTCGGGGAGAGCCCCGTGGCCTGTTTGAAAAGGACGCGCAGGCGCGAGGCGCTGAGGCCCGCCTGGTCGGCGGCCGAAGCGATGGAGTGCACGTGCTTTTGGTCGGTGACCAGAAACTGTCGCATGCGTTCGACAATGGAGAAATGTTGCGCATGGGGTGCTCGGCTTTGCCAGAGCGCAAGCGCGTGGGCAAAAATGCGGTGAGCGCAGGCCGAAAGTTCCTGTTCGACGCCGAATTCTTCCATGAGCGAAAGATCAAAAAGTTCCTGAAATAATTGGGAGAGGCGCGGTGCGGCATCAAACGTCCGGATCGGTTCTTCGGGCGTTATTCCGGCCTGCTCCATCAGCGGCAGCGCAAAGCAGGCGTCGAGTTCTACCCACTGATTATGCCAGCCGGTTTTCTCGTCGGGGCAGTAGGCGTGATTGATTTTCGGGAAGATGAACATGACCGTGTTTCGCGGCACGGGAAGCTGTCCCGATGGGCGGGAACGGAAACGCCCCTTGCCGCCGGTCACGTGGACTAGCGTAAGGGTTGGGAGAACGCGTCCGCTTTCCCAAGAAAAGAGGTGATCGGGAGGATGCGATCCGCTTGGGAATCTTGCATACGGCGCATAGTTGTTGTAGCCGAGCGATCGGATGCGAAAGGGCCATCCGTGCATGGCCGGGATGTCCTGATAGTATTTCGAATAGAATTCGGGTTTGGACATGACGGGCTCCAAAGTCCAGGCGAAAATGTTAAAACAATACCCTTTTATGCTATTTCATGAAAAACGTCAATAGACAATAATGAGAGCACGGTTGAATTTAGAAAATCATGCGCGGAGGTGTTGTCGGTGAGATTATCCTATGTTCTGTTATGTGCGTTCACAGTCGGCATCTGTTTTATGCGGTCTCTCTGCGTTGCAGCGCCGACGGTGATCGGGCTACGGGAAATTTGCACGGTCGGCACCAACGCTTTCGATGAGACCGTGTCGGCTCAGTTTCTCGTGGAAGGCTCGCTGCGGAAAGTCGGCACGGGCGCGCTCTCGATCCCGGCTGAGCACTATTTCTCCGGTAGCGGGGAGCGGGTGGATGTGTTGGCGGGCACCTTTTCCATCACGTCTGACACGACGTGCATCATGGCGCTGACGGACACGCCGTCGAGCACGCTTGCCAAGGCGGCCTTCTGGGTCGATGCCACTACGAATGTGATCTTCACCACTGTTGACGGGACCAACCAAGTCTCGCAGTGGCTGGATGTCCGCGAGCCGGACACGACGGCACCGTATCTGTACCGGCGCGCGGTCAGTCAGACCACGTTCACAAACGTGGTTCCCGAATTCAGGGCCAACGGCGCGGGACCGTCCGACGCGCTGCCGTATCTCTGGTTTGGCGGGTATCACAGCGGTCGATGGATGGACTGGCTGAAACCCGATGATACGACTGGCCATTTCTCCAACGCGGTCCACCATGTGTTCGCCGTTCACGGGGCGCACGATTCTTACGGCTACCTTTTCGGCGTCACGCTGTCGGACTCGTCGACATATCCGCTCGACTTTTATAAAGATGACTGGGCGTCCGATACGGGCGCCGAAGGCACGATTTGGTCAGAGAGCGCGTCGGGCTATGTCGCGACAGCGGTGCGGACCGGACGAACCTTTCTGGACAGGAAGCAGGTGGTCGCCACCGCAACAGCCGTCAAGCGGGGATACCAGTTGTTGGATGTGGAGGTCGGCTGCCGTCCCGCCCATGCGGGAAACTTCTTCAACTGCCGCAATTATTTTCCGGGCACGAATGCGCGGGTCGGCGGCGACCGCCTGTGCGAAGTCCTGGTGTTCACCAACCGCCTGACAGAGACGGAACGGGTTTGCGTAGAGAATTATCTGTGGCAGAAATGGCTTTCGCGCGCGCCGCAGACGCCGGGCGGATTCGGCGTGGCGCAGGGTGCTACCTCCGTGGTCGAGACCGTGGCAGGCGAGGCGCAGACACTGACGGTGGAGGGCGATGGCGTCGTCGTGAAGAAGGGGGCGTCCACGGCCGTCATTCCCGTCGGCAAAGACCTGCCGCTCGGCGCCTTTAACGGCTCGGTCTTTCTTGAAGGAGGTGCGCTTGCCGCGCGTTATCCGGTTGCGCTCGAAGGCGTTTCCGGAGTCCGTTACACCTGTACGAATTTTGTGGCGACGTGTGACACGGCTGGCGCAGGCAAGATCGTCAAGGCCGGCAACGGCGAACTCATCCTTTCCGGCATCCCGGACGGCACGGCGGTCAGCGTCGAGCAAGGCATTCTGCAGATCGCCCAGCCGCTGGCGGCGCGGTGGCCGACGGAGATGAGGGGAGTCATCCCCAATCCGACCTTCGAGGGGCTCACGACGACGAACCGGTATTTGAGCAGCGAACCGTTCGGCGGCTGGACCGGCGCGGTTCTCAGTTATCCGGCGCAGTCGAGCGTCCGGATTATGGCGGACAGTCAGTGGATGTCATCGGGCAACGGGCTCTTGCCCACTCCCACGCCGGACGGCACCTGTTTCCTGTTGTTGAAAGCCTCCGTGAGCGCCCAGACGACCATTACGCTGCCGACCGACGGCGTATACGCGCTGTCGTTCATCGCGTGCGGACGAAAATACGCGGGGGGCTCAAAGGACGGACACTCTTTCGACATCATCATCGACGGAACGAATCGCGTGGCAACCGTGCCGACGTTCGCGACCGCGTGGCAAGCATACCGGTATCGTCTGCCGTGGCTATCGGCGGGGGACCACACGCTGTTGCTGAAATCGGTTTCGGGGGATGTCGACATCGCTACCGCCTTGGACGACATGCGGCTGGATTGGGTGGAGGCGGAGCCCCTGCTGAACATCGTCTCGAACGCGTGTTTCGAATGCGTGGCGAGCGGCAATTACGGCAAAACGATGAGCTTCTCGTCTGCGACCGACACCGGGTGGGCATTTTCCAGCGGAGGCGGGGGCGGCTACGTGAACATCAAATGCCAGGGAACGCTTTTCACCACGTATGACGCGGCGGCTCCCCGCATCATCGAGGGCTCCGGCGTCTGCAATCTTCAAGAGTTCGGCCGCAGGAACCTCTTCGTGTACAGCGACGGGATCGCGTCCACGACGGTCCAGTTCCCGGAGATCGGGCAATACACGCTTTCGCTGCGCGTGGCCAGAACCCGGTTGACGTCGTCTGATCCGAGTGCCGCGTCCGAATTGACCGTCTCGATCAGCGGCTGCGTGACGCAGAAGCTGTCAGTGGCGCGTGACGCGTTTGAGATCAGAACTGTCGGGCCGTTCACCGCGCCGGCTAATACGCCGCTGACCCTCCAGCTAAGCGGAACGTCGGGAAAGTGTATGATGCTGGTGGATGATCTCCAGGTCGGCAAGTGCGAGAATCTGATCCGGAACGGAAGTTTCGAGGAGGGCGAAACGGTTGCCTACACGACCAATGGCTGGACCGTCTTTATACCGAGCGGCGCTGCGCCGATCGTGTATGCGACGGCGCTTGGCGAACAAGACAATTGGGGCGCCGCGTTCGGGACAAACACCTTCGATGGCGATTGCCGCTGCCGCGTGTCCTCGGCGACCAATGCCAATGGTTATGTGAAGCAGACCGTTAACTTCGCAGCGGGCGGCACCTACCGATTGACCTTTCATGCCACATCCCGGACCCAGCTCAGTCCGGCGTACGGGACCAGCCTGAGAGGATGCAACCCGATGAAGGTCTGGATCGCCCGCGATGGCGTGACCAACGACCTCGCTTACGTTACCACTTCCGACGACCAGTTCCGCCGGTATGAGGATCTCTTCTCCATCGCCGCAGCGGGCGATTACGAGATCGGTTTTGAGGGTCAAGCCATGGCAGACCGGACTTCATTGATCGATGCGGTCTCCGTCGTGAAAGTGAGCGTGGACGAAACCTGGAGCCCGTTCGCGAAGAACATCGGATTTGCTGTCGCGTCGGGGGCGAAACTTCATCTCAACTTCGTTGGCTCGCTGGCGGTTGAGTCTTTCGTATACAATGGGCGTGCCTTGACGGGTGATGTGAACAGCGCAACTTATCCTGAAATTGTTCTCGGTTCCGGCACGCTCCACTGCGTGTCAAGGGGAACGCTGCTCTCGGTGCGGTGACCGAACCTTTCATGTTGATATCGGGGAGGAACAGGGCGTGCCTTTGCGTATAAGTGTGTCATCATTCTATCTATTCTTGTTTTTTGCGGGGCATGCCCTTGCTCAACAGGCCGCTGCCGACGGCAGGCAGAACTTCGCCTCGGCCAAGCCCCACGTCTGGTGGTTTCTGGATGGCATGCATGAGCGGAACGCCAAGCCCGATGACATCCCGGAGGCGGCGATTACGCGCGATCTCGAAGCGTTGGTCAAACAGGGTGTGGGCGGGTTCTACGTGTACAGTTACGGCGCTATGGCCGATCCGAATCCGGAGTGGCGCAAGAGAATCCGCTTCGCATTCCGGGAGGCCGCCCGGTTCGGGTTGGAAGGGGGAGTGGTTCTGGGGTCTGGCGGCTGCTGCGCGACGACGGCGCTCGACCCGGATCTGGCGCAACAGGCGCTGGTCTACACCCGTACGCCTGTCGAGGGCGGCAAAGCGGTGACGGTCAAGCTTCCGCGCGGGAAATCGAAATACTCCAAACTGTTCAAAGCCGACGGCTCGCCCCAGTATTATCACGACATCGCGGTTTTCGCGGTTCCCGCAGAGGCCTGTACCACAGCCGGACGATCTTCCCCGACGCCGGTGGCTCCGGAGCGCGTCCAGTTCTTGACCGATGCGCTCCAGACCGAGACGGACACGCTGACGTGGCAGGCACCCCCCGGGCACTGGGAGGTGATCCGGATGGCCCATACGCCGATGCTCACAGGCTACACGGGCTATTTCATCGACCATCTCAGCCGCAAGGCGATGAAGCGGCACTGGCAACTGCTGGTCGAGCCCCTGCTGAACGAGATGACTCCCGAGGAACGCAAGGGCTTTCGCAGTGTGCTCTGCGACAGTTGGGAAGCGGGAACGCTCAGTTGGACGTCCGGATACGACCGCGAGTTCAAGGCCCGCCGCGGATACGACATCACGCCTTGGCTGCCGGTTTTGGCGGGTGTGACGATCGCCGATGCGGCAACGACCGCTCGCTTCAAACGGGATCACACGCTGACGCTGAGCGAACTGCTCAACGAAAATCACTATCGCTACACCACCGAGCTGGCACACGCCAACGGCATGATTTCGATTGCGGAGGCAGCCGGTCCGCACCAGCGGCAATCCGACATGTCGGCCGCGACGGCGGAGGGCGACATCGCGATGGGCGAGTTCTGGCTGCCCTCCAAGCACCGCCCCTCGGATGCCCAGCGGTTTATGGTTCGCGATGCGGCTACGGCCGCCCACATCTATGGCATGAAGACGGTCTTCGCCGAGGCCTACACGACCATCGGGACGTATTGGATTGAGGCGCCGTTCGGAATGAAGTCGGCGACCGACCGCGCGTTCTGCGACGGGCTGAACCAGATTTGCTACCACGGCACCATGCTGTCGCCGTCGCTGACCGAAAAGCCAGGCCGCACGCGCGCCGCCGGCATGCACTACAATCCGCAGATCACGTGGTGGGAGCACTCTGGCGCGTTCAACGACTACCTCGCGCGCTGCTCCGAACGCCTGCAGGCTGGCCGTTTTGTCGCCGACGCTCTTCTTTACCACGGCGACGGCTTCGGCCTGTTCGCGGGGCTCAAGACGCCGGATGACGGACTCGGCAAAGGCTACGACTACGATTTCGTCAACACGGAACTGTTGCTCAAGAGCCGCGTCGAGGGCGGGGAGATCGTCTTACCTTCGGGCATGCGGTACAAGGTCCTGATCCTTTCGCGGAAGAATCCGAAAGACGCGAACGTCATGCCCGGCCCCGCGCGCCGGCCCGGCCCGCCGTTGCCGCGCGTGGATCACCCCCTGTCGCTGGCGGCGCTCCGCAAGGTCGAGTCCCTGCTCAGCGAGGGCGCGAGCGTCGTCGGGTCGCGCCCTGTCGGCCCGGCGGGGCTCGCCGACTCGGCCTCCGAGTTCGACGCGCTTGCGATACGCCTATGGGGGACAGGCGGGGATCCGGTGCGCCGCGTCGGGAAAGGCACGCTGATCACGCGCAAGGACAACGCCTTGATCTGCCAGACGATGAAGTTGGTGCCGGACTTCGCCTGCGAGGGTGAAGCCGCCTCGATCGACTGGATTCACAGGCTCGACGCGGGCTCCGACACGTACTTTGTCGCCAATCTCAGTGCTCAGCCGCAGCAGCTCGTTGTACGGTTTCGCGCAGGCAAAGGTGCCGTTGCAGCGCGTGCTTACGATGCGGTCACGGACCATTCGTTCCCCTTGCCTGCAGGAACGGAAGGGCATGTGCTCACGCTCCCGGCTTGCGGGTCGCTCTTTGTGACATTCGGCAAATCGTTGTCAGGCGGCGACGCTGCGGATGCCGCGACAGCGTCCGAATTCAACTTCCCCGGCGTCTTGCTTACCAACGCGTGGGATGTCACGTTTGATCCCGCGTGGGGCGGCCCCGGAGAAATTCAGTTCGATACGCTCTCCGATTGGTCGACGAATCGGGATCAAGGCGTCCGCTATTACTCGGGAACGGCGGTCTACAAAACGTGGTTTGAGCTGGCGGAGAAACAGTTTCCGGAGCTGCTCGACCTCGGGACGGTGCGTGAAACCGCCGATGTCTATTTGAACGGGCGGCACCTCGGCGTCGCTTGGATGCGCCCGGCGCAGATCGACATGGCCACGGCCTGCAAACCTGGACGCAACGAACTGGAAGTTCGCGTCGCCAATCTCTGGCCCAACCGGCTCATTCGCGACGCCGGGCTCCCGCCGGAGCAACGGCTCACCCGCACGAACATCAACCCTTACAAGCCAGACGACGCGCTTCTTCCGAGCGGGTTGCTCGGCCCGGTCAGATTGCTAAACCGTGTCCGGAAAGAATGAGTGATTATCGGTGACAATCGGTTAGAATAAACGGCTGTTTGATCAAGGAGAATACGTATTGAAAACATCGGCCTTGCTATTGTCTGTGTGTGTATGCGCGTCCGCCATCTGTTGTCAGGCGGATCAAGCGGAGTCGAGGCACCCGCTGGTCGGCGCGATCCGCTGGGACGCGTGGTACGGGGCGCTGCCGGAGACGGCGGCACTCCCCGATCCCACCCGCTATCCCGGTTATGACACGGCACGGACGCGGATCCCGAGTTCCGATCCGGGCAAAGAGGCACAGCGTTCGCTGGCCGCAGAGCCGTGGCGCTATCGCTGGCCTTTCTTCACCGAGCTGAAGGCGGACGGCAGCGCGAAGGCGTTCAACGAAAACCGGGCCGAGGTGCTTGAAAAAGAGATCGATTACGCGGCCCATGCGGGGCTGGACTACTGGGCGTTCGACGCCTATCCCGAGGACTGTCCGCTGAGCTACACGCTCAAAACGTTTCTGACCTGCAAGAACCGGGACAAGATCCGCTTTTGCCTGTTCCTCGTGATGGGGTCCGCCTATGGCCGCTTCGCGGACGACGAGGCGTTCCGGGCGTATGCGGCGCGGATGATCGCCGAGCCCAACTACCTGAAGGTCGAGGGAAACCGGCCGGTGATCTACATGGGGTTTCTGAACGACGCGATCGTGGCGAAGCTGCTCGACGGCCGCTGGCAGCGCTTCTGCGGCGAGCTGGCGCGGCGCGGCCTCGGCAAGCCCTACCTCGTGGTGTGCCACGGCAATCCCGCCTCCGCCAAAAACTATTGCGACCGTTTGGGCGGCGACGCCCTGAGCGATTACAACTATAGCCGCGGACTCACCAAAGAAGGAATGCCGTTCCCTGAATTGGCTGCGGCCGCCGAATCTTTCTGGGAGCGCTGCGAGGCCACGGGAGTGCCGGCGGTGCCGATCTGTATGGCCGGCTTCGATTGGCGCCCGCGCGCGATGAACCCCGTCTCTTGGCATGCGTGTGATGAGCGGTACAGCAAGCGGGGAACGCCCGCCGAATTGGCTGAGCATATCGGGCGAGGCGTCGCCTGGTATCGCAAGCATCCCGGCAAGAACGGCACGGAGCTGGTGTTGATCTACGCGTGGAACGAACTGGACGAAGGCGGGTGGCTGATGCCCGCGCTGCCGCCGCCGGACGGCGAGGGCACGGCCCGGATCGACGCGCTGCGCAAGGTGCTGGGTCGGTAGTCCCGGCGCGGCTCGCGCCGGGAGCGGATGACGCGGGCGCGGCGCGGGGTCGCGCTCGCGCCACAGACGAGAATGTCCGATAGCGAACAACGCATGAGCATGACACAAGAACACCAAACCTCCGAAGGACCGGCCGGCCTCAGCCGGCGCGGATTCGTGGGCGGTGCGCTGGCCGGTCTCGCGGCCCGGGCGCTTCCGCTGAACGCCGCCGAAAAGGACGCGTACACGCGGGCCAATACGGATTGGCTCGCGAAACTCCGCTATGGGATCGGCGTCCATTGGACCGTCCAAAGCGTTCCGCGGCAAGGGCCGCCGCTGCCTTTCCGGCAGGCGGTCGAGGCGTTCGATCTGAAAGCGTTCGTGGAGCAGGTCCGGTATGCGGGCGCGGATTATGTGCTGTTTACGGCGGCGCACGCCCTGCAGCTGCTTCCGGCGCCGAATCCTGTCCTTGACCGCATCCTGACGGGGCGGACGTGCCAGCGCGACCTGATCGGTGAACTGGCGGACGCGCTGGCGGTGCACCATCTGCCCCTCATCGTGTACTGGAACCACTCCTGCAACGGCAAGAGCGATCCCGCTTGGCGGCAGGCCGTGGGGTACGACGGAAAAGACAAGGGACGGTTCGCCGATAACGTGACGGAGATCATCGGCTGGATGGGACAGCGCTACGGTGAGCGTATCCGCGCGTGGTGGTTCGACAGCCCGTATTCGCTCGATCCCTCGGGCCCGCACAATTCGGTGACGACGGACATGACGGGGTTCCGTTTCCCGTGGGAGCGGCTGACCGTGGCGGCCAAAGCGGGCTTTCCCGGGCGGCTGGTCACGTACAATGCCGGCGTCGACGAAACGTATCTGTATTCAACGCATCAGGATTATTGGGCCGGCGAAATGAACGACCTGAAACATCCGGCCGGCAGCCGGTACCAGTCGAACGGTTTGCAGTGGTTCGGCTGGACATGTCTCGATGATCGGAGCTGGGTTCACGCCAAGCAGAACAGCGAGATCGTTCCGCCGCTTTACAGCGACTCGGATATGACCGCCTACGTCCGCACGTGCCACGCGAACCAGGCGCCCATGACCTTCAATCTCGGCATCTATCAGAACGGGACGATGTCGCAGGCGTCGCTGGAGCTGTTGCGCCGCGTGGGAGGCGCCCTCGACGGCGCGGAAACTAGAAAGTGAGGATGATGAGAAAGCCGCAATTTGAAATGTTTGCCTGTTTGGCATTGCTTCCGTGTGTCTGGTGTCTGGCGGATGTGACGCCGGCGGTTTCCCGCCATCCGCTGGTCGGGGCGATCCGGTGGGACGCATGGTACGGGGCCGTGCCGGACACGGCGCAGTTGCCGGCATCTGTGCCGTATCCCGGCTTTGACGCTGCGCGGAACCGGCTGGTGAGTCAGGACCCGGGGAAAGAGACGCTGCGGTCGTTGGCCGCAGAACCTTGGCGTTACCGCTGGCCGTTCTTTACGGAACGCGATTCAGGCGGGACCGCCAAGGCGTTCAACGAAAACCGGACGGACGTGCTCGAAAAGGAAATCGATTTCGCCGTCAACGGAGGTTTGGACTACTGGGCGTTCACGGCTTATCCAGAACCCTCGCCTTTGAGCTACACGCTAAAAACGTTCCTGACCTGCAAGAACCGGGATAAGATCAAACTCTGTCTCTTCCTGCCGATGTGGCCCGCCTACGGCCGCATCCCCGATGATGCGGCGGAACAGGCGTACTGGGCCTATCTGCTGAGGCTGGCTCAGCAGCCGAACTATCTGAAAGTCCAGGGAACACGCCCCGTTTTCTTCATGGGGTTCCTCAACGACGCGCTGGCGAAAAAAGTTCTCGGCGGGCCGTGGACGGGCTTCACGAACGGGCTCGCCCGCTGCGGCTTTGGGACTCCGTACCTTGTGTTCTGCGAAGGTTCGCCGAAATCCGCAAAACGGTATGGCGATCTGTTTGGCGGCGACGCTCTGAGCGCCTATGCCGTAGCAAACGGCCAGGCGAAGGGGGCGCCGTTTGCCGAGTTGGCGGCGCACGCGGAAAAGTTTTGGGAGGGCTGTGAAGCGACGGGAACGCCGGCCGTGCCGATCTGCATGACCGGATGGGATCATCGCCCGCGCGTGCTCAATCCGGTCTCATGGGAGTCTTACCAGTTGAAAAAAGATGCGGATCAGTACTGCTACCGGCCAGGCACGCCGGACGAGCTCGCGGCGCACGTCGGGCGGGGCGTGTCGTGGTTCAAGAAACATCCCGGTAGGAACGGCACGGAGCTGGTGCTGATCTACGCGTGGAACGAATTCGACGAGGGCGGCTGGCTCGTGCCGGCCCTGCCGCCGCCGGACGGCGAGGGGGCGGCGCGCCTCGACGCTCTCCGCAAGGTGCTGAGGCCCGAACGCTGAACGTTGAACGCAAAATTCAAAGAGGACATCGAATGAAGAGGACGATCAGGATTGATGATGGAATGAGCGGCGGCTCGGCACAGCCTCGCCCCTCACATTCCGAAGCGAAGATGCTGATCTTAACGCCATTCAGGACAATCGGTTTGGTGGTGGCCTATACGATCTTGGCCTGGAGCGCGGCCGTCGCGGCTGAGCCGCGCTGCCCGCTGATCCCGATGGGGGCGATCACGGGCAAACCGGACGAGCAGACGGTGAGGGAGACGCTGGAGGCCTACAAGGCGGTGGGCATCGACCAGTATCTGATCTATGCGCGGAGCGGGTTGGAACTGGAGTACATGGGCGAAGAATGGCTCCAGATGTGCGAGCAGTTCTGCAAGTACGCCAAGCGGCTGGGCATGTCGATCTGGCTCTACGACGAATACAACTGGCCGAGCGGCTCGTGCAAAGGCCGGGTGCCCGCCGAGAATCCCGAGTTCGAGTCGCGCCAGTATGCGGTCTATAAGAATGCCGACGGCACGTACGACTGGCAGGTGGTCCACTCGCCCGGCTGGGTCGACAACTACAGCTTCAAGGCCATGGAGCGCTTCATCGAGCTGACGCACAAGAAGTACGAGCAGCGCCTCGGGCCCTATCTGGGCTCGACGGTCGCGGGCATCTTCACCGACGAGCCGTCGCATCCCACACCGGTCAGCCTCAGCCGCAAGCCGGCACTGCTGTTCCGCTATTTCGACGGGGCCGAGGCGGAGTACAAGGCCGCGACGGGGCGCGAGCTGCGCGCGGACGTGCAGGCCTATCTCTCGGACAACGCGAAGGACGAGGTCTGGGCGGTCTATTACGGTCTGCTCGGGGAGCGTTTCCGCAAAGCCTACTTCGATCCGATCCGCGCGTGGTGCGACCGCGCGGGCGTGCTGTCGACCGGGCACATGATCGCCGAGAACGACACCAGCAGCTCCGCGCTCTACAACGGCAAGCCGCTGCACGCGCTGAAAGGCCTGACCCTGCCGGGCATGGACGAGATCGGGACGCGCTACGATCCCGCGAATATCGAATGGCTGACGCTGGCCGTGGCGCAGCATGCCATCGGCCGCGTGGGCAACGGCGGACTCGTCGAGCTGTTCGCGCTCGGGCCGAGCGACATGTCGCACGCCACGCAGCGTCAGATGATCTGGCTCTGCGCGCTGCACAAGATGGACCGCTACCTTTTGGCGATTGCGCCGCTCGATGCGCGCGGCAATGTCGAGAAGGCCGGGTATTTCAACCCGTTGTCGCGCACGCAGCCGTGGTTCCCCGCGTTCCGCCTGCTGGCCGACGAATCGCGCGTGGCCGCGCGTTACGCGGCTAAACCGGTGCGCTGCGACATCGCCATCCGCTACCCGCAGCGCGCGGCCGCGCGGCTGGCGGCGAAACGCAAGTCGCATCCCGCGCTTCTCGCCGCGCTCCGCCGGTTCTCGGCGCACCAGCTCACCTACGACCTCTACGAAGAGGACGAGCCGTGCGACAAGGCGCTGGTGTTCGCCTTCGATGGAACAGCCTTGAAAGAGGAGAAGTCGGGACGCGCGTTCGCGTCGCCCGACGAGGCGGCCGCCTTCGCCAAGACGGTCTGCCCGCCCGGCGCGTGGGTCGAGACAGCGGACGGCCAGGCGGACGAAGACCTGCTGGTGCGCCACTATCAGGACGGCAGCGTGGCGGTGTTGGGCCTCACGGCCAAGGCGCACGGGCAACTGCGCCTGATGCGGAAGGGCGGCGAGCCGGTGCCGTTTGAGTTGCCGGCGCGCGGGATATTCTGTTTCGAAGGGAAGAGGTCCTTGCCGGAGACGCCGGTGGCGATCCGCCCATTCCCTGCGGACACCGTGTTTGGAATCGCGCTCGACAGCGGCAACGCCTGTCGTCTGGCGTTCCGCACGAACGGCATCGCGCGGATGACTGTCGGACAGCCGGTTGACGCGGTGCGGATCGTGGTGCGCAACCATCCTGCGCCGAGTGCGGTGACGCTGGACGGCAAGCCGGTGCTGGCGGAGCAGCCGTGCACCGTGCTGAAGCAGGGGTTCAACGGACTCTACCGTCAGACCTCGCCCTTCAGGCTGGAGGCGGGTGAACACACCTTCGTCATCGCGGCGGGAGGAAGCGACACGAACTACTTCCTGCCGGTCGCCTTTGTGGCCGGTGATTTCTCGGTTGAGAAGGGCGTGGTCCAGGCCGTTTCCAAAACAATTGGTGCGGGCGCGCTCTGGAAACAGGGGCTTGCCGATTATGCGGGTGCCGTGACCTACACAACGCAGGTCGAGGTGCCGGCGCCTGCCGGCGGACTGAAGTTGCGTCTCCACACGGGCGGCCTTTACACGTCGGTCGCGATGGACGGGCAGCCGTTGGGCGAGCGCGCCTGGGCGCCGTTCGAGTGGGCGGTTCCGGAGGGGCTGAAGGGCAAGAAGATCGGGCTGAAGATCACGGTCTGGACTTCGGTCGCGCCGTTGTTCGGCGACTGGAAGAATCCCGATGCGGCGTGGAGCAAGAAATTCTGGGTGCCGCCGCCGGACCCGCAACCCGAGGTCGGGCTGGTGTCTGCGCCCGAATGGATTGTTTTCTGATGCGGACGGAATCCGCACCCCGACTGGAATGATGGAATGGTGGAATGATGGGGGTTGAAACCCATCCAGCTGCAAATTTCTTCCCTCCTTCCTTATTCCACCATTCCAAAACAACTTGCAGTTGTCAAAACGTATGGCACCGCCGGCCACAGGACGGTAACGGCTTTTCGTTAATTTAGGCCGTTGACCGGACTGAGACGTGCCGTCCGTAGTGCCGGGACGACTCGCACCGGCAGCATTGCGCGTGCGAGGTGCGGCGCGAGGTCGCGCTCGCACCACGGGGCAGGATTGCGGGTGGAGGAACCGCGGATGGGGATGCGGTTGTCAGTAGTGCCGTGTGCGACCCCGCACCGGCAGAAATGCGGACATATGGCAACATTGAATGCAACAAAGATTAATGATAACATCATGCCGTGAAAGATGAGATCAAACGCAAAGGCAACCGCAAGAGGAAAAGCGTAGGGTTGCGGCGGGTGATCATCGCGGGAATGAACGTGTGTCGGTATGAAGCGATTGACGACGAAGTTCTGAAGGGATGTGAAATGACTTTTGTTTCGGCTTGTTCGTGTCGTATGCTGCCAGTTTGACGAATGTACAATACGACCTCTGGAGCCCGGTCACGGGCCCTGAACGTCGGCGACGTTTTGCAGTTCCACGGGTTTCGCCCGGGCACCGGGGTGGAGGACGATTTCGTTGTCCCTTACGTCGAGACCCGTGCAGCCCGTCACCCCAATTCCGGTGTAGGATTCGGACAGACGGTTCCCCGTGATGACGACGTTCCGATGCGAGGCCGCGGGCAGAGGCTTGCGCGCGCCGTTGTTCCCGGCCACCACCACCCCGCCGCCGTTGCGCCGCAGGACGTTGTCCCGCACCGTGATATTCCGGCTGCACCCGCCCTCCATCCACTCGTACTCGGGCGTGATCTGCACGGCAGAACCCTCCACGCCCTCCAGAACGTTGCTCTCCATCAGGCCGTCGCTCGCCTTGATGAGGAGCCCGCGCGCGCGATTGTGCCCCATGGTGCAATTCCGAATCGTGAACCCGTTGCCCATCCGGCGGTTCGAGATGATCACCGAACCGGGCGGCAAGGCAACATCCGCGTCCAGCACCGCCGTGTACGCGCGGCTGGCGTTCTCCGCGAGACCGGGCCACAGGTTGTAGCTCTCGAAGAGCGTGCGCTCCTCCTTCGTCGTGGCACCCGCGGGGACGAGGGAAAGAACCTTCACGTCGGGCGGACACGTCCCTTCGAACGTCATCACCTGGCAGGTGTCGCCCGGGTCGATCCGCAGTTGTCCCGCGCACGGCGCGAGGCGGACCGTGCGCCCCTCCTGCTTCGTCACGAACGCGTAGAAACCGCTGATGTTCACGCAGTCGTCGCAGTGGTACTGGAATGTGCAGCCGTCGAGGAGCGGACCCTTGTACGAGCAACGCGAGTTGAACGCGTCGTGGTTGCCGCTGCGTAGGCGGCGGAAGGCGCGGGGGAAGAGATCCGTCTCGGGCGGACGCCGCACGAGACGGCAGCTGCGGTAGGTGTTGCCGTCCGCCGAGAACTCCGCGAATCCACAGCCGTGCGGCGTCGCGTACACGGTGACGTCCTCGAAGAGGCAGTCCTTGCAGCCGGGTGCCGAGACGGCGCTCGACATGTAGGACCGCGTCGTCTCGCGGATGCTCCATACGGCGATGTCGCCCACGTCGCCCGTGCGGTTGAGTCCGCCCGTGATGCGATAGGTGGCCGGCCCCGTGCGCGTGATCGCCACATTATCGCGGAAACGCATGTAGTTCTTCGGTTCGAACGTTTTCGCGTCGTAGGCCTGGATCGGCCAAAAGCTCTGATCGCCTTGGGCGATCTGGTCGTACGAGGGGCAGGGATAGCCCTCGATCACGCGCACGTCCCAGGCGTGGTCCTTGTCCACCTTCTCGATCACCGCCTGCGTGAACGGCAACTCGGCAAAATCGATCGACACGTTGCGGATCACCAAATTGGTGCAGTTGGCCGCCTGGAACATGCTGATCGCCACGGCGCCAACGAGTTCGCTGCCGTTGAAGTCGATCTCCACGCCGTTGAGTCCGTCGAACTCGAAGTAGGCCTCCTTCCCCGCCTTCGGCGCGATCCAGTACCGCGCCTTCGGCACGGAGATCCGTTTCGCATCCTGCGCGATCTCCTCCTGCACGTATCCCACGGGATCCAGCCAGGTGCCGTGGTCGGCAGTTCCCTCCACCACGAGGTTTCGGTACACGCCGCGTTCCAGGCGCTTCTGGTGCGCGGCCGCACCGCCCACCTGGGTCTGACACCCCACGAGTGTATTGTTCGTGAGGGTCACGTCCTCGGGGAGACCGCCCTCGAGCCACTCGTATTCGGGTCCCACGAAGATGCCACACCCCTCGGGATGTTCGATCACGTTGTCCGCGATCGTGCCGTGCGAGGCGCGCAGACGGATCCCTAACGCACGGTTGCGTCCGAAATGGCAGCCGCGGATCTCGAACCCGTTCCCTTGCGCACGATTGGAGATCACGGCGTCGCCGCGCTTGAGCGCCGAGGCGTCGTCCACCTCGATCTCCACCGCCGTGCGGCAGAGTGCGTCGAGCCCGCGCCAGAGTCCGATCGTCTTCACGTATTCGCGCTCCTCGGCCGTCATCGCGCCGCCGTTCTTCACGGCCGTCACCGTCATCAGGGGCAGTGGTTTTCCCTCGAAGCTCATCGCCTGCGTCGTGTCCCCCACGTGGAAAACGCTCGGGATGTATTCGAGCAAGCGCACCGTCTTCCCCTTCACCTCGTACACGACACCGTACATGCCGCTGATGTTCACGCTGTCGTCGCAGTGGTACATCGCCGTGCAGCCGAGGATCTTCGGCCCCTCCACCGCGCGCCGGCTCATGAACGCGTCGTGGTTGCCGCTCCGGAGGCGCTTCAGCCCCCGCTTCACGGGATCCGTCTCGGGCGGACGCCGGATGATTCTGCAGTTGCGGTAGACGTTTCCCTCCGTGAGATGTTCCTCGAAGGCGCGTCCGCCCGGCGTCGCGTACTCCGTGATGTTCTCGAACACGCACCGCACGGTCGCGCGGCAGTAGACGACGTCACGTTCCGACACGTGGTCGCCCTCCATCGAACCCTTCGGCGGCGGCAGTCCCCACACGGCGTAGTCGCCCGCGTCGCCCGTCTTGTTGGCGCCGCCCGAGACGCGGAAGGTGTCCGCCCCCGTCTTCTCGATCTTGAATCCGTTCCAGCAGCGCATCGGGTTCTTGAGCTCGAGCGTCGTCTTGTCGTACACTTGGAACGGCCACGCGCCGTCCCCGCCGTCCGGCGGCACGGGGTAGCCGGGGATCACCTTCACGGTCCATGTCTTGTCCTTGTCGCTGGAGAGAATCGTCGCCTGCGTAAACGGCAACGTGCGGTAGTCGAGCGTCACGTTGCGGATCTGCACGTTCGTGCAGCACTCCAGACGGAAGAAGCCCGTGTTCACAAGGCCGCGCAGTTCGGAGCCCGAGAAGTCGATCGTCGTGTCGGCGATGCCCTTCAGCGAAAGATAGACGCCGCCGTCCTTCGGTTTCACCAGATAGAGCCGCTTCGGGATCGTGACGTGCCGCTCGCCGCGCGCCACCGCCTCGCGGACGGCGTCGAACGGATCGAACGCGGAGGCGATGCCCTCGGGATTCCACTTTTCCATCAGCGCCTCGCTCACGGCGCGGCAGTCGTCCTCGGAGAGGAGGCAGCTGAAGGCCGCGATCTCGGCGACATCGCCGTCGAAGAAGCGTCCGGTCACGTACTCGCCCACGGACGGCGTGAAGTCCGCGCACGATGTCGCCCCCCACATCTGGATGTCCTCGGTGTGGCGCAGGGCCAGCACCTGGATGTCGCCTGGCAGGAACGGAACGGCCCCCCGGCAGGAGGCGCCATTCACCATCAGCGTGTCGGTGGAGTTGAAGTCCGGACCCCCGCGCACGTTCTCCCAGTTCCGGCTCGTCTGCGCCATGCGCAGGCCTCCGTCCTTCCCCTTAGGGCCCCACACGCCCGAGAAGTCCGTCGCCACGCGGCGCGGACGGCAGACTACGAACACGGTCCGCTGCGTCGCCGGCCCCGTCGCGACGAGACTCGTCCGCCCCGCCGCGCCGAACGAGACGACGCCCTTCCCGTTGAGCGCGTTCGTGCAGGAGGGCGCGGCGGCGCCCGGCAGAAACGCGTAGCCGTTGCCGTTCGCCGAAGCCCATTTCACCACCCGGCCGGCGGCGTCCTTCGTCAGCGTGTCGGCGCGCGCGGCGTCCAGCCAGTAGACGAGGTCCTTCGATTTGAAGAACTTCTCGACGAAGCCCGGCGGCACGTCCTTCGGCGGAGGCGGCAACACCTTCATCGCCGCGTCCCAGCCGCCGTCGACGGTCTGGCGCTGCATGCCGTCGGGACGCCAGCCGTGCGTCGAACCCTGCACGTAGGTGATCTGCTTCGGGCCCTTCAGGTTCCGGTAGATGAGCGTGAGCGAGGCGGGCGTCGAGACGTAGTCGCCGAGTCCCGAGAAGGAGATGTTCACGGGGCACGTGATGCGCTTCGCCGCGAAGACGGGGTCGAAGTACGCCATGTCGGGGAACCAGTCGGTCGGACGGTACGTCGAACGGAGACGGCCGTGCTCCGCCTGGCCTGTCCAGTCGCCGCCCCATGAGCCGTTCCCGTTCATCCGCGTGACGCCCGGCACGTGCGCCGCCGCGTGGTAGCACTGCCAGTCGCCCTGGCTGCCGCCGCTGATCACGAGTTCCTTTCCGTCCCATTCCGGCAGCGACTTGAGCCACTGCAGATAGCGGATCGCCCGCAACGCACACCACTTCCAGTAGCTCGTCTCCTTCCGCGCATTGCCCTTCGGCCCCATCCCGTATCCGTACCCCTTCTCGCTCACCTCCGCGAAGAAGTTCTTCACGTACTCCGTCCCGCGGCCGAGTTCGTAGCCGTTCGGGTTGATGAGCATCGAGATGCGGTCGTGCGGACCTCCCTCCGGCGGCAGCTGCTCGTCCTGGGACGCACCGCGGTAGTTCGCCGAAATCGGCATCCTGTTCTCCTTCGATGCCTTCACGGGAATCGTGAGGTAACCCGTCACCGGCCACGGCCCCGCGCAGGGGATGCGCACGGCGTAGAGCCGCACCTCCTTGTCCTTGCAGGTGACGGGTTTCATCTCCGCATTCATCGGCACCGCGTCGAGTTCCTTCAGGCATGCCGCCCAGAAGGCGTCGTAGTCCGCCGGCTCCGTCGCCATCGGAATCTCGTCGGGACGCACCCCCGCGCCGCCCTGGAAGAAGACGCGCTTCTCCCAGCGATGGTTCTTGGGAACTCGCTTGCCATCCTTCGTGACGACGTTCGCCTCGAGGCACACGAAGCCCGGTTTCGCCGTCCTCGTCTTCAGGACGAAACCGCCCTTTGGTAACGGCAGCGGCACGCGGCCCTTCTCCACAAGCCCGTCATCGCCGCGTCGCTCCCAGTCGACGAAGTAGGTGTCCGCCGGCAGCGTCTCCTTCACGCCCTCGAGCGTAAGCGTGAACGCCATCTCCTCGTTCGGTTCGAAGAAGATCTTTCCGCCCGGAGTCGTGCCCCTGATCAGCGCCTGGTCCCAGTCCACCGTGCCCGCAAAAGCCGCGCAGGCGAACACCGTCGCCACCAGCACCGCCGTGACGAAGAACTGCTTCCCGTTTCTGCCGTATTCAAATTTCATCGACACATGCTCCTATGCGTGCCTTATGCTCAATGGATGCGGATGATCGTACCTGCGAAGCGGTAGACCTTCGCCTCGGTGGCGGTGACTTTCCAAGCGTTCGGCTTCTCGAGGTTGGAGCCGGCGAAGGTGCCCGTGATGGACGTCGCCGAGAGGAACGTGCCGAAGACGCCGTTCTGGATATTGTCGGGGTTGTACACCCGCAGATAGGCGTCCGGCCCCAACGTGACGTCGCCGTCCACCGCGAGCGTGTCGGTCGTACCGTCGGGCTTCACCGTCACGTCGAAGCCGTCCGTCACGGTGAGGTCGCCGGCGACCGAACCACCGCCGGAGAGCGTGCCCACCGTCAGCCCACCCGCCACCGTGACGGAGCCGCCAGCGGCGAGCGCGAGTGTGCCGTCCGCGAAAACCGATCCGTCCTCCACCTCCGGGGGCGGATTGCCCTCGGTCCAGGAGAGGGCCTTCCATTTCCGGTACAGGTAGTTCTCCACCCGACGCATCTCGTCGTCGCCCAGTTCACGGTCGTAGGCGATCACCTCGCCCACGTAGCCCACGAAGGCCGGGTTGCCGATGTAGCAGCCGATGAGCGTATTGCGGCTGGGGTTCTCCGTGCCGAGGCCGAGCACGTCTGCCATGTACGCCTCCGTGTGGTGCGCCGCCTCGAAGCGGAAGCTGATCACGCGCGGCACCTTGTCGCCCATGGGCAAGGAGTTGTTACCATAGGAGACACCGTCCATGTGCACCCAGTCATTCAGGTCCGTGGGCCGCACATATCCGCCGCCGCTCTCGATGGAGGTGGATTGGTTCGAGAAGCGGAACCCCATTTCCAGACAGCCAATGCCCCAGAGACCGGCACAGTTGCCCGCCTGCGAACCGTTCGCCTCCGCCACGATGAACACCGTGCGAACGGGACTGTTGACGTTCGCCCAGAGCGCCTTCTGGGCACTGGCGGCGAAATTGATGCACGGCCGACCTCCCAGACCGTCCGCGGAGTAGGTGGGGCAGGTCCGAGTCGTGCTCGAACCACCGCTCGTCAGCGTGCCGGTATTGTGGAGCGCCCGGGCCGTGGAAGCGGCTCGGCACACCCAGCTCGTCACGTTGCCGGAGGCGTTCGTAAGGATGGTATCCTTCCGCGATGCGTCGCACCAGTAGGCGAGGCCCACCGTGGACGGCATGAGCAGGTCCGTGCCCGTGGTGAACGCGCCCGCCGTGGTGATCGTCGTCTTTCCGCCCACGCGGCCGCCGAACGAACCGCCTCCCGTCACCGTGAGCGTGGCGGCCACGTCGCTCGAGTTCGTGACCATGCCGTTGCCCGCAAGCGAGGCCACCGTGAAGGAGTTTCCGTTCAGGTCGAGTGTGGCGCCCGTGGCCACGGTGAGCGCCGTCGCGGCGGGCAGGTGTGCGGGCATCGCGAGATCGCTCCAGAGCGTCTTCGCGAGCCACTTCTCGGAGAGATAGTTCTCGACGACGCGCATTTCGGACTCCGTGAGCACGCGGTCAAAGGCGATGATCTCGCAGTAGTCGCCGTCGTAGTTGCGTGCGGCGCTCTGATAATAGCCGAGGTCCGCCTTGAACGTGCAGCCGTAGGTGTTCAGGCCCCAATCGACGCTCGGCTTCCAGTCGTCGCGGTCGTGCACAAGCGTGAGGATATGCGGCACGCCCGTCTCGACCTGCCCCCCGTTCGCGCCGTCGCGCCGGATCCAGCCCGTCGTGTTGTAGCAGTAATGGCTCGAGTTCGCGTCCCAGCCCGTGGTGGCTGAAGCGCCGCTCATGCGCACGCCGTAGTCGGTGGAGAAGTCGTTTCCGCCGAAGATGCCGCCCAGGTTCACGATGGCGTTTGCACGGTAGACGATGAACACCGTACGTTGCTCGAGCGCGACATTGGCGCGCAGACGGTCCGCCGCCGAAGTCTTTTTCGTGGTGACGACATCGAGGCCGTTCACCTTCGCGGCCGTGCCCCAGGTGGGCGAGCCATCAATCTTGGAGAAGGAGACATTCGCCGAGCCCCCGCGGGAGTTCCACTTCGTAATCGCGCCCGTTGCGGCGTCCTTCTCGAAGTCCTCGGCGCGCGAGGCGTCCATCCAGTAGAGGAGTGAGCCCGATTGGAGGGGGTTCGCGTTCAGCTTGAGCGTGCCCTCGCGCACGGTGGTGGCACCGGAGTAGGTGCGCGACGCGAGCGGCAGCTCGAGCGTGCCGGCGCCCGTCTTCATGAGGGCGAGCGTGCCCGCGCCGTCCGCAAGCGGCAGGGCGAGGACGTCGTTTGTCGCCGCGCCCACGCGCAGCTCCGCACCGGGCACGGACGCGGCCACCTGGTCCTGGCCGAAGTTTCCGAGCCTCGTGTCGCGCGCGCCCACGCCACGCAGCCCCCCCACGCTCGTCACACCGCCCACGGCGAGGGAGGAGAAGTTTCCGAGTTTCGCCGACGTGAACGGCACGCCCTTCGTGAACGCGACGTTCGCGTTGTCGAGCTTGACGGCGAGCGTCGCGGCGCTTTCCACACGAAACGCGTTTGTCACCGCAAGCGTATCGGGCCGACGGCCGAAGGCGAGCGTGTGGGCGTCTGACCGGTACCACACGAGCCCCGCGCCGAGCGTGGCGTTCGAATAGACGTTGACCGTGGTGGGACCCGAGACCACGAACTTGTCGAACGTGTTCGTGCCGCGGAAGTTGAACGTGCCGCCCGCGCCGACGTACAGGCTGCCGGGACCACGTATACCCTTCAGGAAGTTGACACCGCCCGAGCCGGAACTCGCGCACGTGAACGTGGCGTCATCCAGGAGCGTGACGACGCCGCCGAGCGTCGTGTTCCCGCTCGGCAGGTAGAAGACGCCGTACACGTCGTTGTTGGGGCCCTTGCCGGAGAGGAAGAAGTTCTGGTTGAAGGTCCAGCCGCCGCTGCCGACGCGGAACTGTCCGTCCCAACCGGATCCCTGCGTCACGTAGACGTCGCCCGCCGGCAACAGGTTCGCGCCCTCCATCCAGAAGATCACGCCCGCGATGCGCGTCGGACCGTTCCATTCGCAGAGCCCGGTCCCCCGCAGCGTCACCATGCCCGCGCTCTGCGACACGTCGCCCCGATGGCGGCTGGCGAAGGTCACGCCATTCTCGCCCGTGACCTTCGTGTTGAGGATGAGCCGACGATTTCCGCCCCAGCCCGAAGTCGTGGGACTCGACATCCAGATGACGCCCGGACTCGCGCCGAAGTCGAACGTGCCGTCGCCCGCTAAGTCAAGCGGAGTATCGCCGCCCATCGGATTCTGCAGGTTGAAGATCACGCCCGCGGCGTGGGCGGCGTTGTCGTCGCCCACCGCGAGCGTCACACCGTTCGAGAGCGACAGCAGAGCCGAGTTCTCCACCACGAGCGCCGCGACCCGCTTCGACGTCTCGAGCGTGTTTGTGGCCGTCACCACGGCCACGTCCGTCTCGGTGGCGTCCGCGAGGTTGACCATCTGGTCGGCCGGATACGGCACCAAGCCCTTTTCGGCGTCGTAGGTGGTGAAGCGGAACGGCCAGGACTCGGCCGAAGTGTCGCGCGTGACGACGCCGGGGTCAAGCATCCCGTTCACGAGCGCGGGCGGGGTGGTGACGAGCAGCCGCTCCGTGTCGCCGAGGGCGTCCAGGCCACCTTCGTTATGGACGCAGAGCGTGGAACCGTCGCCCTCGGAGGCGAGCGAGGCGAGCGTGAGCGTGGCCGCGCCGCCGCTTCCCTTCGTCCAGCGGATCGAGCCCGAGCCGATGCCGTAGGTGGTGGCGCCAAGCGAGGCGGCCCCCGTGCCTCCCGCAGGGAGGGAAGGTGCCCAGCGGAACGCCCCGCCACGCACGGCGAACGCGGGATCGCCCGAGGCGTAGAGTGCCCCCGTGTTGGTGGTGGTGAGCGCGCCGCCGCCTGCGGCGATTGTACCGAAGTCCGCGCACTTCGCGTTCACCGTGAGGTTGCCCGCGCCTTTCTTCGTGAACGTGTTCGCACCCGTGCCGTGGACGACGCCGTCCACGGTGGCGATGTCGCCGCTGCCCGTGCCAGAAATGAAGGCGTCGTCCGTGAGCGTGAGGCCGCTCCCGCTGATGGAGGGATATTTTCTACCGTTATTTACGTAGACCTTCACGTTCCCGAAATCGAGGCCGCGCAGCGTCGCGGCCGTGGAGAAGGTGAGATTGGCGGACTGTGTGCCGAGGAAATAGCCCACGCCATTACCCGCCGGCAACACATTACCATCCCAGTAATGCGCATCGGACGTAAAGGACGACACCGGAACCCACCAGGAGTTCGCCCAGTAGAACCCGTCGGCAGATTCGGCGAAAACCGTTTCTGCGGTCCACGGCAACAGAAGCGCCCCAAGGAACGCCGTCCCTGTACGGACGAGGGCCAACTTACGTCTTCCCCGGAAAGCGATGTCTTTTATAAGTTTCATGACAACAATTAAGCCCCTTCATCACGTACAAACACAAGAAAAGCTTACAAAACGCCATCAAGGCGGCACCTAAACGGCTTGCCTTGATGGCGTATTTTTAGGATGAAAAGATACGTGCGCCCGCTCGGGCACACGCCACCTTGCCCCGCACTCGCGTCTTCAGGCACGGCACAAAGCCGCACCGAAGAATACAGTCGAAGTATGGCAGAAAGGCCACCTTCTGTCTACCACCCCTCCGGTTGCGTCAAATGAAATGCGGACACATGCTTATGCACTTGACTAAGGTGGCCTCATGCGGGATCATTGACGCATGGGACGACCAGAATTTCCGAAGACGTTGCAGGAATTCCGGCAACAATTCTCTACCGACGCCGTCTGTCTGGAATATC
>Ga0209098_1000570_pt1 | contig 40007 bp, 29 predicted proteins | sample AD_JPNHW1_MetaG_FD_184429 | JGI IMG/M metagenome (GOLD analysis project Ga0209098, IMG submission 184429) | Active sludge microbial communities of municipal wastewater-treating anaerobic digesters from Japan - AD_JPNHW1_MetaG (SPAdes) (version 2) | ecosystem: Engineered > Bioreactor > Anaerobic...
ATCGCTTCCTTCGTAGTTTTCGGGGCCAGGCAGGCAGGCACTGTAGATACCAAAAAAAGCGATCAGCAGTGGAATCAGATAGAAGAAGGTGGGTGCCCCAGTGAAACCGGCTTTGTAAGCGAGCACGATGATAAGCAGACCGATCAGGGTGCTGCCCCATGGAAAGTCAGGCAGGGCGCAGGCATCTTGTTCAGCAACTTCGCTCCTGCTTTCGCCCGTTTCAGCGGGCAGAGCAATCAGAACGCTGTCTGACGCATGTTTGCTGCTTTTTGTGCCCCGGTCTTTAAAAATCCGCCAGGCGTAGCAGCCAAAGAGGGTGGCGAACGTGCTGCATACTGCCCAGAGGCTGAAAAAGCCAAGTTCTGCCAGCAGCGAAACTGCTGCTGAATGGGGGTCATCGTTAAAAGGCTTTATACCTATTGTTGAACCCTGTGGTGGCCGATAAGAAGGCATCAGGTAGGCGATTGAGCCAGGGCCCAGCCCTGTGAGCGGATGATCGAGAAAAATTGCGAAACCCATTTGCCAGAGAACCAGCCTGCTGATCGCCGGCATGTATCGTTGTGGCATCTTGTTCAGCGAACCCCAGGGGTAACTGGCGGTTGCCAGATAGATCAAGCCATAAGATACGGTGATGACAACAGTCAGCAGCAACCCGGCCAGTAATGGCGAGCGGCGCAGCAACTTGCCGGGCCTTACTTCCCAGAAGCGGGTGAAATAGAGAAAGCTCGCAAAACACAGAGACAGCAAAACCCCAGCTCTGGCACCGGCAAAAATAGCCAGAAGCTGAAAAACCAGAAGCACGGTGAATGCCGCCTGGTCTCTGGTTCGCAGTGACTGGGTGTCGATGAGGCCAAAGGTGATAATGGCCGAAATGACCAGAAAAGCCCCAAGATAATTGGGGTTTGAAAAAGTGCCGACCATCAGGTAGTCTGAGTTCCAGGCCAGAAGATCATAACCGCTATACTGCAGCAGGCTGTAGATGGCCATGGCACCGCCAGAGAGGGCTACGGTTGCCGCCAGGGCCGGAATATCCTGCTTGCGTGCTGCCAGACGAAGAAAAGCGGCCAGCAGCATTGCAGATATCAACAGAATGGAACCGCGCAGGCTACTGTTGAAAGTTGAGTTCAGAGTCGCAGCTGTGATGGTGGCGAAAAAGAGTAGAAAGCTGCTGAGAAAAACCAGTTGCCCGCGTCGGGGTCTGAAAAATAGAAAAAGAACCGACATCAGGCAGATGGCAATGGTGCCCGATGCAAAAACCGCCCAGGAACTGAAAAGAAAGGGGTCTTCAGAACGGGTGGCTATGAACCATGGTTGAATAGCCAGAACTACCGAAATTAATATTCCGGCAAGGCGCAGAAGATTTTCAATAGATCCTGGTAACATTATCAGTCTGAATAAAGCAGGGTTATCGGTATATCCAGGCGGTCGCCAACTTTCAGGCCAAGCTTTTTAACCTGCCCGGCATTCAATTCAAGTGCATATTGAGCCGGCTGAGTCGATTTGTATTTTGGCAGCACAGCTTCAGGTTGACCGAAGCCTGGTTCCATGTTCTCGATCCATTCGATGACTTCAAGGTTCTCTGAAATAAAAACCAGGTCAAGGGGGATCATGGTGTTTTTCATCCAGAAGGACATGTTTCTGGGGCTCTGGTAGACAAAGAGCATGCCACGATCGTCGGCAAGGCTCTTGTAATGCATCAGACCCTGCGCCTTTTCTGAGAAGGTGCGGGCCAACATAATGTTAAAGCGGGCTCCGGCAAGGGTGGCTACTGTTTCGGGCAGAATCTGGAAATCACCCTGCTGAACCTCAACGGGTAAAGCAACCGGCGCGGGCGTAACCACATCAGGGCCAGAATCTGCCTGGCAGGCCAGGCAAAGAAAAGTCAGCAGCAGCAGACAAAGTATGGTAACCGGTGATCGTTTCACTGTATTCCAAGTTTCTGGTTAATTTTGCTGAGAGCCTGTTCGATTTCGTCGGCGGTATCAAGGTTGATTACCGGGGCAATGAGGCGCTCGGCTTCGGCAAAAGATACGCTCCGGACAACCTGCTTGACCGCAGGAATCAAAATGGCGTTCATCGATAACTCGCGCAGCCCGAGACCCAGCAAAAGAATAGTATATCTGATATCCCCGGCCATTTCGCCGCAAAGACTGATGCCAACGTTGCTCTGCTGGCTGACTTTAACTACTCGACTGATAAGCTTTATAACTGCAGGATTCGCCGGTTGATAAAGGTGTGAGACTTTAGAATTGGTGCGGTCAACCGCCAGAGTATATTGAACGAGATCGTTACTGCCGATCGAGAAAAAATCGACTTCCCGGGCAAACTTTTCGGCCAGAAGCGCCACTGAGGGGATTTCAACCATAATACCGACCCGCAGATTCTCGGGCACTGCTTCGCCCTTGCTGATCAGGTCTTCGTGCATACGATTCAGCAGGGCCTTGATTTTGCGAAGTTCTTCGAGGTTCGAAATCATCGGAAAAAGGATGCTGACCTGGTTTTTATTTGCATGGGCCGCGGCCCGTAGAATGGCACGTAACTGGGTCGAAAAAACCTCTTCGCAATCAAGAGACATGCGCACGGCACGCCAGCCCAGTTCCGGGTTGCGCTCCAGCGAATTGCCCATCAGATGAGAAATTTTGTCGCCACCAATATCGATGGTACGAATAACCAGACTCGAATCGCCAAGTTTGCTTACCACTGATGAGTAGGTTTCAAAAAGCTCGTTTTCGGTTGGAAAAGTCCGGCGGGTCAGATAGGCAAACTCAGTGCGATAGAGGCCTACTCCGGCGGCATGATTGGCGATTACGGTATCAATGTCGGCGGTCTGGCCGATATTGGCCTTGAGAGCCACTGTGACACCATCAGTGGTCATTGATGGTTCAGAAAGAATCTCTAGCATGCGCTTCTGCTTTTCGCGATACTGGTCTAATTCGCGAACATAGCGCCGACGCTGGTTGTCGTCTGGGTTAACAATGATCTGCCCGTTGTGGCTGTCGATAATCGCAAAGTTACCGGTGTGTACGCGGCTCATCAGGTCTTTAACCTGAATAAGTGCCGGAATACCAAGGGATCGTGCCAGAATCGATGCGTGCGAAGTCGGGGTGCCGGCTTCGATGACGATGCCTTTGATTCTCTGGGGATTAAAACTGACGATTTCTGATGGGGTAAGATCTTCGGCGGCGATGATAATACCCTCAGAAATCTCATCGATTTCAGCACTGCGATTTTTTCGTCTCTGGCAATTTTTGATGATGCGCTTGCCGACATCCATGATGTCGATAGCTTTTCCTTGAAATTGTGGGTCAGGCAGGTTGCGGAAAAAATTGCTGTAATCTTTGATGACACTACTGAGAATGGACTGGGAATCACGCAATTGCTCTTTGACCCTTTTTGTGACTTCTTTTTGAAGGTCGGGGTCATCGATCAGGGTCATGTGAGCCTGAAAAATGTTGGAAATTTCAAGGCTGCTTTTGATCTGGGGCAGTTCAAGCAGTTGACGGATTTCGCTGCGCGAAAACTCAAGAGCCGCTTTGAACCGGTCTATTTCGCTGTCAACTTCGCTGGCAGATATTGTACTGCCCTCAATGCTCTCAAGCTGGACATGCCTGAGACAATAGATTTTTCCGAGGGCGTACCCCGGTGAAATTGCCAGCCCTTTCAGCATAAAAAACCTTGAAAACAGAATTGGAACATCTTATCATGACTTGGTATCACCCGCAAGTTATTTCATTATTATCACCTGATTTGCAGCATGTTTGCAACGGTGGAGGTACCATGCAGATTCTTCTATGTAACGACGATGGAATCACAGCTCCTGGCATCATTGCCTTGGCCGTGGCTTTGAGCGAACTGGGCCAGGTTACGGTGGTGGCTCCTGATGTTGAGAGAAGTGCTGCCAGCAATTCCATAACCCTTTCTCAGCCGCTACGTGTTAAAGAAGTTAAATTCCCGGCTCCGGTGGCAAAAGCATTTGCTGTTTCAGGCACCCCGGCTGATTGTGCCAAGATCGCTCTCGCTAATCTTCTTGGGTTCAGGCCTGATGTGGTAGTTTCGGGTATCAATCGTGGCCCGAACCTCTGCGTTGATATTTTTTATTCTGGAACGGTCGCCGCTGCTTTTGAGGGAGCTTTTAAGGGTATTCCCTCATTTGCTGTTTCACTTGACTCTTACAATGCCGACGCCGATTATTCGGTGGCCGCTGAATGGGGCGCAAGGTGTGTCAGTCAGTTTATCGCCGCCGGGGCACCCCCCGCCAGAGTCTATAATATCAATGTTCCGGCATTGCCATCTGAAAAAATCGCCGGTATGAGACTGACGCGGGCCGGAAAAGTCGATTATCGGGAAGTTTATGATCATCGCCTTGATCCGAATGGCCGTTCCTACTACTGGATTCAGGGCTGGCCTGAGATTGGCGACACCAATCCCGATTGTGATATCGTGGCTGTGCGGGATGGCTTTGTCTCAGTAACTCCATTGCAGCCCGATCTGACTGATTTCTCGGCAATCAACGAACTGAAAAAGCTGCTTGCGCTATCATGACCCTGGTTTCGGTTTCAGAGTCAGCCGCCCTGGCTGCCTGCCTTGGCAATCTTGATTTTTTTCGCCGGCATCGAATAGAGTGGCTCGAGGAAACAGGTTCTACCAACGATGACCTTAAGGCGGCATGGTTTGCCCCTGACGGAGAGCCCGCAATGCTTATTGCCGGCCGACAGACTGCCGGCCGGGGGCAGTTTTCCCGCCGCTGGCACAGCCAGGCTTCACAGTGTCTGATGTTTTCTTTCACATCTGAGGCTTTACCCGGAGGGTTCCCGCCCTCACTCATCGCGGGAATCGCAATGTTCATGGCTCTTGAAAAGCATTGCGGCCGCGCTCCTGATGATCTCTGGTTAAAGTGGCCTAATGATCTGTGGTATGGTGCCGCCAAACTGGCTGGCATCCTTACTGAATCCTGTCTTGTGGGTAATCGGCTCAAAATAGTTACCGGGGTTGGCATCAATCTGCTGCCGATCAAAATCGATAACATCGCCACTGCTGCGGTCAGTGATTTTGCCACTGACCCAGGACATGCGGGCTTGTTGCAGCTTTTCTGTCTTGCCTTCGCTGAAATATGCTCCTGGCCAGCCAACGCTTTGACCGCTCGCTGGACTTCATCTGCAGCCAGATTCTGGCACACCAGGTTTCTAGTGAGCGAGAATGCCGGTGAAGAATTTGTGGCCCTTCCGAAGCGCCTTGAAACTGACGGGCGACTAACATTGATTGATGAAAAAGGGCTGCAGAAAACAGTAGTTTCTGCAGCCCTCAAGCCATTGTTTTATTAAGCCTGTTTATTTAACCGGTATGCCAAGCCGGTAGCTGAACGATTGTTTCGCGGTTTTGCCACTGATTTCAATGTAGGCATTCGGTGTGGCACTCGGAAAAACATAAACGAACGATTCGCCCATGCGTTTAAGATTGCCTTTTATTTCCTGGGAACCGTCAGATACTTTTATTTGCACGCTTTCAGGTTGAACCTGGGCACCCAGATTCAGTGAAAACGCAACTTCGCCACCGGCTTTGATGTCGGCTGAAGTCTGGGCGTGCCCGTCGATAAAATCAAAACTCTGATAAACCTTCTGCGCTTCAGCCTTCAATGAAAGGGCAAGCACGAAGGGGTCTTCTTCATCCTGGGCTGGCAGACCGTCTTTGCCAGCGCCCGGAGCTTTGCTGTTTGCGGAATTTCCTGCGAGTTTTTCGGGGTCGTTGCCGCTTGCAGCTGCGCCAGCATTATGCAGAGACTGCGCACCGTTTTCGAGGTTTTGCGCATCGGCTGGCGCGGCCAGCTCTGAGCTGGCGTCATTCAGAGCGGAGCCTTCTGTGTTGTTGTTGTCAGCGGCATCGCTACCTGCGTTGCTGTCACTGGTAGATGAGAGATTGGCGTCGCTGCCGGCAGTTTCTTCTGATGAAGACGAAGAAGAACCAGAGGTTTCGGATGAACTTGCATCGTTTTCGCCGGAAACAGATTCATTAGATGCTTCTGGGGTGTCGCCGGCCAGTGACTGGCCTGGCTGGTCGGCCTGGGCAGGCTGCTCAGAGTTGTCTGTGGCAGTATCGATGCTGCCGGGGTTGCCATCGGCAGCTGAAGACGAAGTTGAAGAAGAGCCGGAAGAACCTTCGTTAATCGACTGATTGTCTGAACCTGAACCTGCGCTGGCGCCGGTTCTGTTTGCATTTGCCGCGTCAGGGTTTTTGGAATCAGCGGCGGCACCATTCTGCCCTGTTTGGCCGGTTGAAGCGGCATTGGCGGGGTCAGAATAGAGATCTGAAAGATCGACCTGTTGTGGCTGGCCGAAACCTGAGTGATCAACATTGTTCTGGCTTGATGCTGACGACGAAGTATCGCCTGAAGACATGTTGTTGGTGGCGCTGCCGGCCTTTGAGCCTCTCTGATTGTCGATGGTGCGGCTCTCGAAATCAACCTTGCTGACCGGAATCATGACCTGCAGTATTTTTTTCTGCTGGTTTCCGGGGGTTTTGGTGTCGGTGACAAAGACGCTGGCAGAATACTGGTCATCAGAAGGCACGCGGAACATGTGGCGGTAGTTTTTAAGGCGTGCGGCCGAAACTGGTGCGCTATCGCCCTGATCATCAGTGACCACCATTGATACGTCTTCGGGGCGCACGTCGTCGCCCACTTCGACTGAGATTTTGATACGGGTGTCTTCGGGAATTTTGAATTTATCGAGGCGATAGTTGGCGGTAGATTCTGATGTGGTATTACCGGCAAACACTTCTTCTGAGAATTCAGTTGGATGCTGAATGACCATTCTGACCGATGGTGGCGGTAACTTGGCCGGAGCGGGGTCAACGCCGGTTTTTGGCTTCTCTGGCTCGGCGGGCTTGACCGCTGTTGCAGGTTTGGTGGCGGCGGCAGTTGTCTGGCCAGGGGTCTTTTGAGGTTCGCCAGCGGCGGGCTTGTCGGTCCCGGCAGGTGTTGTGGCTGCCGGCTGCGTCGTAGCGTCTGGATTCGCGGCTACGGCAGGTTCGGTTGGTTCGGGGGCTGGAGTTTTTGCTGTTTCGGCTGTTTCCTGGTCATCACCGGTGTTTTCATCGACGGGCGCAGCTGGCGGGGCAACAGGAGCGGGTTCCTTTTTTTTGCCGGTATTGAACTCTGCTTCGTTATAAGAATCAGAAAGAACGTATTTGCCATTCTTGAATTTGACGCTCCATTGGTAGCCAGCCGCGCCGCCGGCAAAACCTGTGGTATTGGGTGACGCTTTGCTGATCATTTCGTCTTTGAGTTTGTTGACACTCGAATTCACAGCGTTTTCCATTGATTTGCCCGCATCGGTGTCGGAGGATTTCTGACCATCGCTCCGGGTGGTGATGCTGGTGATGTCGGGTGATGAGGCATCGCTGCCGAGGTCTTTCTGCTGTTTTTCCCAGTCTTCGTTCACACTCTTGATATGTTCTTCCATGCGTTTCTGATATTCGTCAGCACGCTTTTTGGCAGCCGACTCGGCGGCTTCGAACGATTCAAAAGTCAGATCAGCCGCAAAACAAGCTGGTTGCAGCAGACAGGCAAAAAGAAAAACCGCCAGAATGTTCTTCATGCTTGGATAATTCATCTCTTTTTCTCCCTGGTATGGTTAGTCAATAACCATTAAAACTTTCGAGTCCGTAACTTGCAAAATTCTTTGTTTTTGCGATAGCCCTTAGTATTGACTAACATCACCGGTCAGCCGCTAAATTGTTCTCATTTAACAGGGGGGGCAGACCATCGCAAAGTTGTTAAATATTGCAAATACCTCTTTTTATCAGGATACCTTATCAGCCACAAAAATAACAACTATTGACCTGCCGCTCTCTGGGAGCGCGTTTGATTGGTTGTGCTCCGGCGGCTTCACATCTATTTGTCAGACTTTTCTGTGGTACAACACCTCAATGATTAAACGTTTTATGGCATGAAAAAGTTTCATTTTTTTTCGCACGCTATTCTGTTATTATTTCCTAAGTCTATTAATAAAAACGGTGGATCAGAAAATGAATCAGGAATTTGAAAGCAAGCTGATCTCCTGTCGGGTTTGTGGCGTTATAATGGTCAAACTGGCACGGGATGTCTGTCCTAAATGTTTTAAAGAAGAAGAAGAGTCATTTCAGAAAGTTAAGAATTTTCTCAGAACCAACCCCGGAGCCTCGGTTGAGCAGGTGGCAAAAAATGCCGGGTGTCCTGCTGACCAGGTGCAGGCTTTTATTAATTCCGGGCGTCTTGAGAGAGTTGGTCTCCGAAAAGTTGCGCACCCATGCCAGTTATGTCAAAAAATTATCTATGAAGGGGTCATGTGCCCTGAATGCAAAAAAGACCTTAAAGATCAGGTCAGAACCCTTTCTGAAGCGCCGCCCCCCCAGGAAAAACCCTCAAGAAGCCCGGGAGGCACGGATGGTCCCAGTTCCGACAAAAAGAAATTTGACGATGACCCCGGGCATGTTGGCAAGAGAAAAAATTGATTGAATGTTAGCTTCGATGTGTTGCATAGATTCTGACACTATGCTAGACTTTCGTGATTTAGAACACATATGATTGAACCGGCTGAAAACTCTGTCTTCAGCCATGCATCCGGGTCTTGACCTTAGTATGTTGAATTGTAATCTGTATTGATTTTAGGGAGCCCTTATGAATCCAGAAGCCAACGGAGAAATCAGTAACGAATTCTTCAAAAAGTTGAATCAGCAGATTGTTCAGAAGGACAATCTGATCAAGTTACTGCAGCTCCAGATCAGAAACCTCAAAACTCAGATAGAAGCCGGTGGTGCCGGTTCCGAAGAGCTTGACCATTTAAAAAAGGCTCTTGAAGAAAAAGCTTCCGAGGCAGACAGGCTTCTGACTGAACTGAGTTCTCAGAAATCTCAGTTTGGCGAACTTGAACTGCAGAAGGATGAACAGATCAAAGCTCTGAGCCAGATGCTCGAGCAGCATCAGGCTTCCTCAAGTACAGTTGCTGATGTGGTCGATGACCCGAGAATCCCTGAACTCGAGCAGATTGTTTCGACTATGCGCGAAGAACTCGCGGCTGCAAACCAGAATGCCGAGATGTTCAAGGCTCAGCTTCAGGCATCTGAGCAGGCACTGGCAGCTTTAAAAGATATTCCGGCTCAGAGTAACCCTTCGCCAGAACTTCAGTCAGCCCTGGTTGCTGCTCAAGCCGAAATTTTAAGCCTGAATGCCACCGTCGAAAATCTTAAAAAGAATCTGGCCGAGCGAGAGGCTGTCGCTGCAATGCCAGTCAATGACCCCGAACTTGAAATTCGGCAGAATCGCATTCTTGAGCTTGAACAGGATGTCGCGAATCTGCGCAATATTATCACCGAAAATGAAGAAGTGGCCAAAGCATCGGCAGGTGGTGCAGCCGCCTCAGAAGCCCTGGCCAGAGCGCAGGCCGAAATCGTCAGCCTGAATGCCGCCATGGCAGATATGAAAAGCAGCCCGGTTGTGTCAGCCGCCATCACTGATGAACTCGAACATCTGCGCCAGGAAAATTCACGGATCGCCGAGCTGAAAAATGAGCTGAGCCGGGTTTCTGCTGATGCTTCGGGTTATACTGAAGCCGCCATGAAGGTTACGGCGCTTGAAGCCGAACGCGAACACCTTGCCAACGAACTTGAGCGCCTCAAAATCGCCGGCGCCGATTCTGGCCAGATCGATGCTCTCAAACTCGAAATTGCCAGATTACGCGAGATTGATCGGTTGCGTGAAGACGAACTTGCCCGCCTCAGGGTATCTATTGAAGCTCGCCAGGATGACAGCATGAGCGATCCGGCGGTGCGCGAAGAGGTCGAACAGCTGACCCGCCAGGTTGCCGATCAGTTGCTTGCCATTCAAAATTTTGAAGGCATGATCAGCAAGACCCGCAGCCAGATTGAACAGAAAGACAAAGAAATCGAAGTGCTGCGCGGCCGACTCGGCAGTGGTGCTACCCCCGCAGCAACCTCGGTGATTCCGGTCACCGGCGAAAGCGAAATTATCACCAGCTTCATCGATTTTTTCGACGGACTCGATTCACTGTTGAACAAGAATCCGCTGCCTGAGCTGCAATCATTGCATCAAAAACTGCTCGACCGCCTGATTATTCCTAACCAGATTACTTATATGCAGGTTATTTCAGAAGAATTTAACCCCGACATGCATTCTGCCACTGATTACTTCCGCTCAAGCAAATTTCCCGAGCGCTGTATCGTTTTCGAGGTCGAAAAGGGTTACCGCAAGGGCGATCTGGTGATCAAAAAATCCAAAGTCTGGGTGGTGCAGAATCTTTATAACTGCATGGCCTGCGGCGCCGCCCAGGGCAATTCCGACAGTCGTTTCTGCCACTTGTGCGGTGCCAAGATTGTTGCACCAAATGGCCTGCCGGTCGATAGTCTGCCTGAATTCGAACCAACGCCGACCACCTATCAGAGATTTGCCGAACGCATGCTTGCCAGCAACGACCAGCAAAAAGCCAGGGAATACATTCTCGCAGGTCTTGAGCTTGATTCGAATTTTGTGCCGCTCATGGTGCGGCTTGCAGATATCATGACCGCCGATTCGCAGTTCGAAGAAGCCATGGAACTCCTCAACAAGTCATATAGCCTCAAACCAGACCAGAGAACCATGGAAAAAATCAAATCACTTGAAACGAAGCTGAGTATTTTCAAACAGGCCAAGAACCTCAAACTTTCGGCTGAAGAATTTGAAAAACTGCTGCACCTCATTCAGAAGTAATCAAAGGTTAATTTATGTCACAGAATAATGCTTCAGAGCTTCTGCCAAAAGCCTATGAACCGGCCGAAGTCGAAAACTCGATCTACAGCAAATGGGAAACCGCCGGATGTTTCCATGGCAGCGAAAAATCGGCCCGGCCGAAATACACGATCGTAATTCCGCCGCCGAACGTAACTGGTATGCTTACCATGGGGCATGTTCTTAACAACACCCTCCAGGACATCCTGATCCGCTACCAGAGAATGCAGGGCTGTGAAGCAATGTGGCTCCCGGGCACTGACCACGCCGGCATTGCCACTCAGAATGTCGTTGAAAAGGCTCTGGCAAAAGAAAAGATTTCCCGCCATGATCTCGGCCGCGAAAAATTTCTCGACCGCGTCTGGACCTGGAAAGAAAAATACGGCGGCATTATTCTCAGCCAGCTGAAGAAACTGGGCTGTTCATGCGACTGGGAACGCGAGCGCTTTACCATGGATGAAGGTCTCAGCGATGCCGTTAAAATGGCCTTTGTCAAACTGCACCAGGATGGCCTGATCTACAAGGGCAAATATATAATCAACTGGTGCCCGCGCTGTCGAACAGCTCTTTCTGATGAAGAAAAGATCCCTGAAGATACCAGCGGCTCACTGTGGTATATTCGCTACCCCCGCCAGGACGGCAAAGGCCATGTTATCGTTGCCACGACCCGCCCTGAAACGATGCTTGGCGATACAGCCGTTGCTGTTAATCCGCAAGATGAACGATTTGCTGACATTATCGGCCAGAAACTGGTTTTGCCGTTTATCGGCCGCGAAATCCCGGTTATCGTCGATGATTATGTTGATAAAGCCTTCGGAACCGGCGCCGTAAAGATTACGCCCGCCCATGACCCGAATGACTTCGAGCTTGGCCGCCGCCACAACCTTGAACAGGTTATCGTCATGGACGAAGCCGGTATTATGAACGAAAAAGCCGGTAAATTTGCCGGGCTTGATCGTTTTGAAGCCCGCAAAGCCATTGTAGCAGAGCTTGAAGAACTTGGTCTGATCGAAAAAATTGAAGACCATCAACTGGCCGTCGGTCATTGCGAACGCTGCAAAACGATTATTGAACCCTATCTTTCTGATCAGTGGTTCGTCAAAATGAAACCCCTGGCTGAAAAAGCCATTGAGGCTGTCAAGAACGGCAAACTGCGCTTTACGCCCAATCGCTGGGTCGGCGTTTACCTCCACTGGATGGAAAACATCCGGGACTGGTGCATCAGCCGCCAGTTGTGGTGGGGTCATCGTATTCCGGCCTACACGTGCAGCTCATGCCGCCATGTAATGGTGGCTGCCGATCAACCAGATAAGTGCAGCAAATGCGGCGCAACCCAGGGCATCAATCAAGATGAAGACGTGCTCGACACCTGGTTTTCTTCGTGGCTCTGGCCGTTTTCAACCATGGGCTGGCCTGAAACTACCGAGACTCTGCGGCGTTTTTATCCGACCGACACGCTGGTTACCGGCCCTGATATCATCTTTTTCTGGGTTGCCAGAATGGTGATGGCCGGCTATTACTTTCTCGGCGAGTGCCCGTTCCATGATGTTTACTTCACCAGTATCGTCAGGGATATGAAAGGCCGGAAAATGAGCAAGTCGCTTGGCAATTCACCTGATCCTCTTGAGATCATTGCCAAATACGGGGCTGACGCGTTGCGTTACACGGTTATTTCTCTGGCACCGGTCGGCCAGGACATCAGGTTTGCCGAAAACAAGGTTGAAATTGGCCGCAATTTTGCCAACAAGCTCTGGAATGCCTCACGTTTCGTGTTGATGAACCTGGATGGCTCTAACTGCTCTACTAAAGCCAGTTTGCCGCCGGTCGAAAAACTTGGTCAGATCGATCGCTGGATTCTTTCCCGCATGAATTACGCCATTGATCAGGTGCGTGCCAATCTGGCCGAGGGCAATTTCCGTTTCAACGATGCGTTGAAATGCGCTTATGAATTTATCTGGAACGATTTCTGTGACTGGTATATTGAAATGAGCAAATCAGTGCTCTTTGGCAAAGATGCTGAGCGCAAAGCTATTCTGTTGCAGGTTCTTCTGACCTGCCTCGACAATGCCCTGCGCATTTTGCACCCGTTTATGCCGTTTGTCACTGAAGAAATATGGCAGAAGCTGCCTGGTAATCAGGGCTTTCTCATGCAGAGCAGTTTTCCTGTGTGTGATGCTGCGCTGGTCAACACGCCGCTTGAGCAGGAAATCTCTGAACTCATGGAAGCAGTGCGGGTCATCCGCAATCTAAGGGCTTCGGCGAATGTTTCACCTGCCAGAAAAGTTACAGTGCGGGTGGTTAATAACCCCGGTCTCAGCGAGGCATTTCGGCACCACGAGGCGATGCTTCGCTCTCTGGCCGGCATTGAAAACTTTTCGATCGTTGACAGCAAGCCTGCCGGCCATCTGGTCGGCCTGCTGAACACGACTGAAGTATGCCTTGATCTTGCAGGCGTTATCGATGTGCAGGCTGAGCTTGCCAGGGTTGAGAACGAACTGGCCAAGGTCGAAAAAGAAATGGCAAAGATTTCGGTAAAGCTCGAAAACGAAGCTTTCGTCAGTAAAGCCCCGGTTGAAGTGGTTGACAAGATTCGTGAAGGCATTGAAGCTTATCAGCAACAGATTGTCAAACTTCAGCAATATCAGAAAGATCTCAGGTGCATCTGATGGTAAAATTCAACGCAACTCCGGCAGAACAACTCGAAATCGTTGCCTGTGGGACTGCCGATCTTGTTTCAAAAGAAGAACTGCTGAAAAAATTCGAAAAATCCTATGCAACGGGCAAACCACTGGTAATCAAATTTGGTGCCGATCCTTCCGCACCCGACATCCATCTCGGTCATACGGTCGTGTTGCAGAAACTGCGGCAATTTCAGGCCCTCGGGCATGATGTTGTTTTTCTGATTGGCGACTTTACCGGCAGAATCGGTGACCCGAGTGGCAAGAAGAAGACCCGGCCGGCCCTTTCCGAAGAAGAGGTTATGGCGAATGCCGAAACCTACAAGGCGCAGGTTGCCAAAATTCTCGATCTCGACAAAGCCCGGGTGGTTTTTAATTCAGAGTGGCTTTCGAAGATGACTTTTGTCGATGTTCTCAAGCTTTCGTCGCAATATACCGTGGCCCGCATGCTTGAGCGCGATGATTTTGAGAAACGTTTCAAGAATCAGGTGCCGATCAGTGTTGTTGAATTCATGTATCCGCTCATGCAGGGTTACGATTCGGTCGCTCTTCATTCAGACGTGGAGCTTGGTGGCGTCGATCAGACTTTTAACCTGCTGGTTGGGCGTGAACTTCAGCGTGCTTACGGGCAGGCCCCGCAGGTCACCCTGACCATGCCGATTCTCGAGGGTCTCGATGGCAAGGAAAAAATGTCCAAGAGTCTTGGCAACTACGTTGGCATTAATGAGTCGGCGGCTCAGATTTATGGCAAGCTGCTCTCGATACCCGATGAACTGATGATCAAATATTACGAACTGCTGACTGATCTGGCGATTGCCGATCTCAAAGCGGTTCGCGAGCAGATACCAACGCAGCCGAAGGCCGTTAAGATGCGACTGGCCCGGCAGATTGCCGCTCAATATCATGGCGAGGCGGCAGCTGCGGCTGCTGAAGCTGAGTTTGAGAAGATGTTCGGCAAAACTGGTGATGGTATGCCTGATAATATAGAAGAGTCTTCGATTGCTGCACCGGCCGAAGGTCTGCCGTTGATCAAGATTCTTACCTTGGCCGGCCTGGCTGAAAGTGGTGGTGAGGCACGCCGTCTGCTGCAACAGGGCGGCATCAAGATCGACCAGGAAAAGGAAACTGACGGTCAGAAAATGTTCAAGCCGGGTGCCGCTTTTATTGTGCAGGCCGGCAAGCGAAAATTCAAGAAAATCAGTTTGCAGCCCGAATAAACGGGCCAGAAAATAAGGAGACCATAATGTCACAGATGATTCAGCTTAAGCTTCCTGATGGAAAAATCATTGAGCTGGAGTCAGGAGCCACAATTTTTGACGCCGCAGCCAAGATCGGCCCGGGCCTGGCCAAGGCCGCCCTTGCCGGAAAAATCAACGGAAACCTCCTTGATCTGCGCACGCCACTCACTGCTTCGGCTGACTTCGAAGTCGTAACTGCCAAATCGCCTGAGGCTAATGATGTCTGCCGACATTCCATGGCACATATCATGGCTGAAGCTATTTTGCGGCTTTTTCCCGAAGCTCAGTTCGGCATCGGGCCTGCCATCGAAAACGGTTTTTATTATGACTTTCTGTTGCCCAGAGCGTTGACGACCGAAGATCTCGCTTCGGTCGAAAAAGAAATGGATGAGATCATCAAGGCAAAGTCACCCTTTGTTCGCAAAGTGGTCAGCAGCGCCGAAGCTCTTGAGATGTTCAAAAAAGCTGGCCAGCCTTTAAAACTTGAACTGATCGAAGAGCTTGGCGACCAGACGATTACGGTCTTTTCGCAGGGCAAATTTGTCGATCTCTGCCGTGGGCCTCACGTTCAAGATTCTGGTGCCGTGAAGAATTTCAAACTTCTCAGCGTAGCCGGTGCCTACTGGCGCGGCGATGAAAAGCGACAGATGCTGCAGCGCATCTATGGCACAGCCTTTATCACCAAAGAAGAACTCAAAGAGCATCTTGACCGGCTTGAGGAAGCGAAAAAGCGCGATCATCGCAAGCTTGGCAAAGAGCTTGACCTGTTTTCAACCCACGAAGAAGTGGGCCCTGGTCTGGTTTTCTGGCACCCCAGGGGAGCCAGAATCAGGCATGAGATAGAAAAATTCTGGAAAGAACAGCATTATCGCAACGGCTACGAACTGATGTATACGCCACACATCGGCCAGAGTTGGCTCTGGGAGACCAGTGGGCATCTGCAGAACTATAAGGATGCCATGTATAACCCGATGGAAATCGATGGAAACAATTATTACATCAAGCCGATGAACTGCCCGTTTCATATCATGACCTATAAATCGCAGGTGCGCTCATATCGTGACCTGCCGCTGCGTTGGGCCGAACTTGGTACCGTCTACCGCTACGAGAAGAGCGGCGTTCTGCATGGCCTGCTGCGCGTAAGAGGCTTTACCCAGGATGACGCCCATATTTTCTGCACCCCTGAGCAGATTCAGGATGAAATCCGTGAAATTCTGCGCTTCAGCTTGAAATTGTGGAAGGCATTTGGTTTCAAAGATATCAAGGCATATCTGGCAACCAGACCTGAAAAGGCCGTTGGCCACGAAGACGCGCGCTGGGAACAAGCCACCGAATCTCTGCGTCAGGCGATCATTGCTGAAAACCTCGACTGGAACTCGATGAGGGCGGCGGCGCTTTTTACGGCCCGAAGATCGATCTGAAGATCAGGGATGCCATCGGCCGCGAGTGGCAGATGACCACCGTTCAATTTGACTGGAACCTGCCGGAGCGTTTTGATATGACCTATATCGGCGCTGATGGCAACCGTCATCGACCCTATATGGTTCATCGCGCTCTGCTTGGCTCTATTGAGCGTTTCTTTGGCGTTTTGATCGAGCATTACGGTGGTGCGATGCCGTTGTGGCTGGCTCCGGTTCAGGCTGTGGTAATACCGGTCAATGATCAACAGTCTGAATATGCCAGGAAGGTTTTGGCTGCCTTCAGGCAAAACCTCGTCAGATGTGAACTCGATGACAGCAACGAAAAAATGGGTTATCGCATTCGCCAGGCACAGCTGCAGAAAGTTCCATTTATGGTTATTCTCGGCGAACAGGAAGCCGGCGCGGAAACTATCACGGTCAGGTTGCGCAACGGCGAGAACCTTACCAGTATCAAACTTGCTGATTTCATCAAGGACCAGGAATGGACAAAGGAAGCAATCTGAAGCTGCGGGACGTGGGTGATCTGATTTTCAGAATCACCCAGCGTTACCTGTTTCGCAAAAACGAAGACGTGGGCATGGACGTCACACTGCTTTCGGGTTCGATTCAGGAAAGCATGGTTCTCAGGTTGCCTGACGACACCCGGTTGCTGGTTAAAATTTTTCCGCACAAGAATTTTTCTCAGGAGCTTGTTTATCGCATAGAGGTTTATAAAACCAGAGAAGGCGATATGCGTGGCAATAAGATCGCCTTTTTAGAGGCTTCTCAGCACGATTCGGCTGTTGATGAGATTCACAGATTTGTTCAAAGTTTTCTCTCTCAGCTTGGGTTTTAGTTTAAATTATCTGGAGGAAACACATGCAGGCAGTTGTTGATTCTATGAATGGTGATTACTTTCGCTGTCTTCTTGAAAATGGTGACATCATCAATATTCATCGCAGCGCCCTGGCAAAGAACGTCGAAGTTGGTGATGTGATCACCGTTTCTTTTGCCCGTGATGACGCGGCGAGTCTTAAACAAAAAGAATTGATGAAGTAAGCTTTTCGTTCGGAGGGTCTTTTGCGCTACTTTAGAAGCGTTGCAATTCTTTTGGTGCTGCTCGTTTTCTGCCCCTTGCTTGTTCAATCGGCAGAAGATGAGGCAATTCTGCTGAAAAAATCGCAATTGCTGGTGCAGCGTGGCAGCAAGGCTGAAGAGACCGGTGATTTTGAAGACGCAGCCCTGCTGTATGAAGAAGCTCTTGAAGTCTACCCCAAAAATGTCATGCCCCTGTTGCGGCTTGGGTCATTGTTGACCAGGGTCGGCATGTATGACAAAGCCCGTGAAAGGTTGCGTGCCATACCTCTTGAACGCCTTTCCAAGGTTGGTCAGGCTGAGATACATCTGTTGTTCGGGCAGATTTCTGTGGCGCGTGGCGGTATCGAAGAGGCGGGGTCTTCATTTAAAAAAGCCCTGGAGGCTAACCCTGATAATGTTGTCGCGCTGATACGCAAAGTGGTGGTTGAGCAGTTGCTTGGCTTTTCGACCAGCCTTGAGCTTTTTGACAAATATGATTCCTTTCAGGGAGTCCCCGTCAGAGAGCTTCATCTTGCCTATTATCTCGATCTTTATCTTGGTAATTTCGCCCGGGCCTACAACACCTGGGATCTGATAGACAACCATGAAATGTCTGAGACCTTGACTTCCGGGTTTCCGCCCCTTGGCTTTCTGCTTACCATGCCGCTCGGTCTGGGCGGTATTGCTTCTGTTATCTACTATGTTGTTCTTTTCACCGGGCTGGTGGTTCTGGCGACCTGGTTGTCGGCGCCGACCCAGGTCTGGCACAATTTTGTCTTTGTCATTGCAGCGGTTGCCTTTATGCTGACCGCGCATCACCTTTGTTTTCGTGAGATGATGATCGCCTGTATGCAATCTGATTCTTCGGCTTACGACAGCGTCTGGATCATGCCAAAACTGTTGATTGCCAGCCATTTCGTAGCGATGGCCCTTTATGTGGTTTTTCCGGCTTTCAAGGCTTTGCCGCATGAGCAGCGCCCGTTGCGTTATGAGCTTTATGGAATCTGGTTTTTCTGTTGGTTTTTTATGATTCTGGTTCTGGTTTTTCAGAGCCGTCTCAGCTTCGCTACCCGGGTTGCCTACATGTCGGCCAGCGCTGTTCTGGCTTTGATAACCATGATCTTCATGCCGTTGGGCCGCTTCATGATCTTTAACATTGCATCAGCGCTGGGTTTTTCAGGGGTAGCTTCCGTAAATCGCAAGAATTTTCAGCAGACTGGTTCAGTAAGCTTTACCGATGCCAAGATTCTTGAATCTCAGGCCTGGAAGCTTCTCGAAAAAGATTCCTTCGAAGAGGTGGTTTTAAGTGGTCGCAAGGTTTTGTCGAGTCTTGACCGCAAAACTTTTGCCTCTTTCTGGAAAGCGGTGATTCAAGCTTATATAGGCCGCGAAGACTATCTTGAAGCGCATCGCAATCTCACCGAATACCAGGAGACTTTTGCCGGCACCGGGATGCTCGATTCCGGGCAAGTTCTCGAAGCTTATCTGCGTTACAAAAAAGGCGATTTTGCCACTGCCTACAAAATTGTCAGTTCACTTCCCGAAGCCCGCGCCAAAGCCCTTTCTAATGATGAAAAAGCCCTGTGCATGATGGTCAGTGGTGCCTGCCTGATGTGGAAGCGAGAGTTCGTTCAGGCTCATATCGAATTCGGCAAAGCTTTTGACGCGGCGAGAATGCCTTGCATCAAGGCAGAAATTCTCGTTGAGATGACCGAACTTGATTCGCAGATGAAATCGAAAGAGAAGCTGGCTCGATGGAAAGCCACGGTGCCAGGTATAAAAGGCGGCGAAAAAACTGCGCTGCTTCTTAAAACGGTTCTTTCGATGATTGCCGAAAGTGAAGGGCAGAAAGACGAAGCAATGAAACTGGCGGCTGAGACGAGCCAGTCAAAAATACGCTGTGGCAGGGCTTTGTGCTGGTTTGGGCACCTTCTCTGCAAAGCTGGCCGGAACACCGAGGCCGAGGAACTTCTGGGCAGGATGGTTCCAGAAAGCGTTGACGCCAACCGCCTGATGAATGAGACCACCGGTTCAACCTCTTGATTAAAAAACTTTTCCGTGTAACAATAGAAGGGTTGAGCCGGGGTTGTAATGGCTGAAAACACGCAGGAAGCAAAAACCTTAAAAGACAGGCTGCCCGACATTCTTGGATTGTTGGGCAGCGTTGTTGTCATTGTGGTTGCGGTGATGATTTTCACCAACAAGTTTCCGCGCAACCTGCAAAACTATTTTTCCTATTTTTACCTCATTGCAGTTGCCGGGGTGATTGGTCTCTTAGGCGAAAAACTGGCGGTCACCCTGCTGTCTTTTGCGCTGCCACTGTTGCTGGGCGCTGCCACCCTCGCCATAAAATTCAAACCCGAAAAATACCCGCTTGAAGACTGGTGGGAAATCTATTCGATAATTGTGCTGGGCGCTGCCGGCTTTCTTGTTTATCTGTTTTTCAGATTTGAACAGATCAAAGCCATGGGCGGTAATGCGGCCCCGGGCCAGATTGGCGCTGACCCGGGCGGGCCTCTCAAAACCAGGGTTGACCCGGCAATGGCAGCCAAGTATCGTGATGATAAGCTGAAAAAGGGCAAAGATAAAGACAACCAGATGGATGATGCCCTGAAAAGTGAAAAGGATGGCGAAGTGCCGGCAACGACCCCGGCTGCAGGCGAAAGCGGCGCTCCGGCCGCCGAAAAAAAGGAAGATCCCGACGCCCCGCCTGAAAAGATTGAATCATCTGAAGAGCGCATGGAACGCGAAATGCGCGAAATTCGTGATGAATTCAGCAAGAGGTCGATGAAGCTCACCACCACGTTGATGCGCATCAAAAACCTTACCAAAAGCCTTGACCGCGACCAGATTTTTACCAATATCGTCGAAATCATCTCGAAGGGTCTTGACTCGCAGAAGGTTCAGCTGCTTCTTAACGACGAAAAAGAAGGCAAATTCCGCGTCGTCAAGGCGCTTGGCCTGAAGCCCAAAGAATACAAGGAAATTGAGATTCCACACGAAGAAAACAGCATGATTACCTACCTGCTGCGGCAAAAAATGAATGAAGTGACCGGCGGCGCCGGCGCTCTTGGCGTCAAAGAATGTGAAATGGACCCGAAGACCAAGGGGCTGATCGGGCAAGGGGTTCTAAAAACTCTTATCGCAGCGCCAATTTACGCAGAAGGCAAGCTTTTTGCGATAATCAATGTCGAACACATGACTAACCCTGATTACACGAGAGATGACCAGAACCTTATCGCCACCTGCGCCGATGTTGCCGGGCTGGTAATGAAGAACGCCAAGCTCTATTCAGCCACCATGGATGATCTGGTTTCAGCCCAGAAATTGAGCGAAGATCAGCTCAAAAAGAATGAAGAACTAAAGGGCAGTTTGTCGCGCATCGTTTCGCCTAGCGTTGCCGAAATGATCATGTCTGATCCGTCTGGCCTCAAACTCGGCGGCAGCAAGTGTGAAGTCACCATGTTTTTTTCTGATATCCGTGGCTTCACCCGCATGTCAGAAAGCATGGACCCGACAGACATCGTTGAGCAACTCAATGTTTATTTCACCCGAATGACTGATATCCTCATGGAACTGGATGGCACCCTCGATAAATACGTTGGTGATGAATTGATGGCGCTCTTCGGGGCGCCGGTGGCCAGAAATGATGATCCGATGCGGGCGGTGCTTTGCGGGGTTCGTATGCTTGACGCCTTGCGTGAACTTCAGGAACGCTGGCGTGCTGAGGGCAAGCCTGTAATCGAAATCGGTCTTGGCATCAATACGGGCACCGTCACTGCCGGCTATATGGGCAGTGAAAAGCAGCTTTCATACACGGTAATCGGCGATAACGTTAACCTGGCCGCCCGCGTCATGGCGGTTGCCAAGGGCATGGAGCTGTTCATTACCAGATCGACCTACGAAAGGGTCTCAGAATTTTTTGAAATCGAACAGCGCGAATCGATCATGGTCAAAGGCAAATCAATGCCGATCGAAATTTTTTATGTAAAAGGGGCCAAGCCCGGGGTTGATTTCGGCGAACTGCTGGGTAAGAGTATCAGTCATATTGCCACCGCTGATCAGAATGAAGCGGCCAAGGCTAAAGCCACGACCGAAGAGGGGCCGGTCAGAATTCCCCCGGGCATGAAAGCAGAAGATATGAAACAGAATATCAAAATAGAAGTCAAAAAGCTCATCGAATGCCAGAATTGTGGCAGTGAAAACAATATGCAGGAAAAATTCTGTACAAAATGTGGAATGCCGATATTTTAGTATTGCCGAAATTTGTCGATAGGTGATAGTATAACCAAACTATGTAAAAATAGTCAGGAGAGAGCATGAGAAATCCTTTCATTTATTTGCTGTTGTTTTTGTGCCTCATTGTCGGGGGGCGGGCTGATGCTTTGTCCCTTGAAGCCCAGAACGCTATAGAATCTATGCGTGCCAGGCTGAATGCGAAGGTTTCCGCTGCTGAGCCCGTTGCTCAGACCCAGTACATACCTGGTCAACAGCTTGCTCAGGCGCTGGGTCGATTGCGCGGCACTCTTTATGGCATCGAACCAGCCAGCATAGAAGTGATTGCGGCTGCGCCTGTTGAAGCTCCGGCGGCTTCTGATGTCTATGTTGTCGGTGACCGGCTCGCGGCGGCTCTTGTTCAGATCCGTCACTCGCAGGGTCGAACCGAGTCTTTGCAGGTTGCAATGGCTTCTATTGATGCTCCTGTTAAATCGCCAGAGCCTGCCGTTGCCGAACCTGCAACCGAAGAGCCGACGAACCCAGAAGTTGCGTCTGCCCAGCCCAAAAGCTTGCCAGTTCCTGCTGAACCAGTTATTCAGACTGCTGAGCCAATAGTAGTTGCCAGTATCAAGACCGCTGAACCTGAAAAGGCTCCAGTGATCAAAAAAAGCAGTTCTGCAAAAAAAGCAAAGAAAAAACGTGCAAAAAAACAGACGACGCCCGAACCTGTTCTTGCCAAAGAACCGGCGACTTCGTCAGTTGCAAAGGTAGCCAAAGATAACAACGGCAAAGAAGACGATAAGAAGTTTAACGAATTCATCAAGAAATATGATTTCAAGATGCCCGAAAACTATCGCATAATCGTCCGCTGATAGGCTGATCTTATCGTTCTGCCGGTGTAAAGGGGCTGTCATGCAAAGCGGAAAGTCCGGTAATATCCCAGAATTTGCCTGGCCACTGCTGCTTCTGCTGGCAATAATGGCACTGTTGCTGCTCAGCACACCCCAATCTGCCGAAGAGGTTGAGACCCCGCTTCCTCCCCATCTCTATTCATCATCATTCCAGTTAATCGGTACTGGTAACCGCCTCGGAACCTATTATCCAGTCGGCGGCATATTGTCTGACTGGTTCAACAGCCACTGCGAAGCGAGTGGCGGTGTGTTCAGCGCTATCGAAACTAATGGTTCGGTTGACAATGTGAGGCTGCTGGTTCAGGGCCGTCTGATGCTTGGCATGACTGAAAGCCGTATCGTCAGAGAATCCTGGCAGGCTAACGCCAGTTCGCCGTTGCGCCTGGTATGGCCACTGTGGAATGACGTTGTTCACCTGGTTAAGGCACCTGCAAGTTTTGCGCCTTCGCGCGAGTTTCCCGGGCATTTGCGCGGCTTTCTTGGCCAGAAAAATTCCTCAACCTACCGCACTTCAAAAGAAATTCTCGACGCTCTCGGCGTCAGCAAAGACTTCAGCACCCTTGAATTGCCACCAGATCGCGTGTTGACCGCTGTTTCTACCGGTCAAATTGGCTTTGCCACCATTCAGGCCGGCATGCCGAATCGTACTGTTTCTGATGCTCTTATTTTTAATGACTGCTCTCTGATCAGCCTCGACGACCGCCAGATCATGAGCGTTCTCGCTAAAGTTGCCACAGCCAGGCTTTTCTCGATACCTGCCGGCTTTTATGGCGATTCACAACCCGCTATTCAGACAATCGGGTTGCCGAATGTGCTTATCACAACCGATAAAACGCCAGCGGCCACCATTGAACTGCTTACTGACCTTCTGGTAAAGGCCTCATCGCATCTGCGAATGAAGCACCAGGCGATTGCTGCCATTCCGGCTGACCCGGCCCGGGGCCTCGCCATTCTTAAAGAGACCGGAGTGCCGATTCATCAGGGAACTCTTGACTGGCTGGCCAAGAATCTTCCGGCTTCAGGCACTTTTCAGGAGGGCGGCCCAGATGGCAGATAATCAGGCTTGTTTTCTGCCAGGTGGGGCGCGGCGCGGGGTGGTTATCTTTGTGGTGCTCGGTGGCATTTTCGTTTTGACCATTCTGATTCTTGCCTACAATCATCTTGTTCAGGGCAAGTTCAACGAAAGCCGCGAAATTCTTAAGCATCTGCGGGCCTTAAAATGCGCCCAGGCAGCTTCGCGCATGCTGGTTCACAAATTAAAATCCGATCTTACCAACGCTAATCTTAAAGATGCTACTTCACCTGGGCTGGCACTGCGCAGCAAGGTTTTTATTCAGAACGACCCGGCTGTTATGGCAAAAGAATTAAAGCGGGTCTGGCTTAATGTATCTGAAGTAGATGCTTTTGTTAAAAGGCTTTTTGGTGAAGAACCAACCCGCGATGTTTCAGTCAGCTGCGATGTCAGTTTCAGCGATATTGTGCCGTTAAGCAATTTTAAAACCGACAAGGAACTATTCTTTGACTGCGAAAAAGGCGGGCGGGTGACGATAACCGTTGAGGTTTTTATCGGCAATACCCGCGAAGAGTGGCAGGAAACAAGACCTTTCCGGGTGGTGATCCCTTACCCGGTGCCGCTTACCAAATACACGCTGTTTTTGCGCGAGGCCACTGGCGATCATGACCCGGTTAAGTTTAACTCAGTTTCTATCGATTCGCCCGCTACCGGCGATATTGCCCCTGGCTCAAACAAGCCTTTAATTATCGATAATGGCCTGCCAGGTGATCACTTTAACCGTCAGGCTGAAATCTGGAAGAAGCGTGGCTGGATTCATCTTGGTGGCGGTAACCTCATGCTGAACCGTGCTGCCGGCCATCTCAAGTTGGGTCAGCGCTACCATTCATATTTTCCGACTGCCGAAAACCCCATTACCCTGCTTCTTAATTTTTCTGATTTCAGTGGCTGCCCGGTGAATGGTCACCAGATGGTTTTTCGCATAGCCCGCTGGGGGTTTTCGAATGCGGTTACCAACGGGCCATCGGCCGATATGTGGAAGCGGATTCTTGAATTTCAATTCGCCGAGCATAAGCCCGACAAGGACAAGAAATGGTGGCAAAGTTCTTTTCTGCACCTGTTCGGCGAAGCCGGCAACAGCGAAATTGACCGTCGCCTCAGCATAACCAGGGTTACCGGTAAAGTCTATGACCGGTTTCTTGAATTGAGTTATCTGATTCCGGGCACCGGTGCTGAGCCGCCAGTTGGCGCGGTCGTCGGGTTACCCCAAAAGGACTACGAAAAATATTCCGGCAAAAAGCGAAATCTGATTCCCGGCAAATTGAAAGACCTTGATAAAACCTTTCTTAAAGACGTTTTTGTAGACAAAAATCTTATCTATCTGCCGACGCCTCCTGACGCGGCTCTTGGCGTGCCTGACCTGAGAGAAATGGAAGACTTTTTTATCAAATTGCCCTATTCGGCACCTGGTAACCTGGTTGCCTACGAAAAGATCATGAGCAAAGCTGATTTCTGCTCTTATGACGAGACTTACAACATGATTGCTCAGTATTCGAAGAATACCCAGAGCATTAATATCCCGCCCGATGGCGCGGTGCCTGGGGTTAATGATCTTAATTTCGGGCTGCCGGCCCTCGGGGTCGATTGCAGCAAACTTCAGATCAACAGCCTCTCTGAGGGCAAAGACCCTGCTCTTGGCCTCTCACCACGAGTGTGCTACGAAATCGTTGGCTCTGGTGATAATGCCTTTAAACAATTGCGTGCCGCTTTTTGTGCGGCTGACACCAGCGATTTTAACCTTTCTAATACTGTTGTCAGGGTTAAAACCAACGGTGAAGGCCTTAAACTTGGTGATAATATGGGCGCGACCTCCGGCGGAACTATCCTGGTAGACGGCCCTGTTGAAGTTGGCACCTTCAGGTCTACCGACACTCCTGATAAAGCGCTGTTGATGCTTTTTGCGGAAACTGGCGCGATCACAGTTCGCAATGCCGGCCAGCATCCAACCCTGGCTTACCTGGTTGCTCTCGACAAATCGAACGGCGAAATCAAACTTTCCAGCAAGCAGTCTGCGGTTGAGATTCTGGGCGGTGTGGCCGCCCATACCCTTGACCCTGAAAATTTCCCAGGCGGCGGCGAGATCATGTATAACCAGGGCTTTGACCCGACGGTTAACCCCCTTGAAGGCTTTATGGGCGTTGCTATTGGCCCGGTTGGGGGTGACCTGTGAACTCGCGTGGCATTTCACTTATTGAAATTCTCGTTGCAAGCAGTATCATGGTGGCGGCACTGGTGCCTCTCTGGGGCTTGATGGGGTCTTCACACAAACAGGTTACCCTTTCAGCCGATGAAATCAAAGCAAGTCAGCTGGCTGCCGAGATGCTTGAACAGATCGAAAATTCACACTGGTTCCCTGAAATTGGTGAAATCACTTTTCTGCCGATGAGCCAGGGCAAGATGGTTCTTGGCAGCACCGTCAAATTTGAGCTGCAGGTTGGCAGTTTCCCTGAATACATGGATCTGAAGGCGAAACTTAAGATCGAAAAATACCCGGCGAGCGGGCCTGAATACGGCAGGATAATCAGGGTTATTCTGCATTACAAGTCAAAAGAAAAAGTCGGAACCCCAGAGAAGGACTACGAACTGGCAACTTACATCAGCAAAAAATGATAAAAAATAGAGCATTTACCTTTATCGAGTTGTTGATCAGTCTGGGCATCGTAACCCTGATTGCCGGCGGGGTAATTGTTGCCATGTCACGAGGCGCCTCAAATGTGCATCGTGGGAGTTTTAACGCGCAGGCGGCTAATCAGGCTGCCTGGATCGTCACCATGATGCGTAACGATATTGCCAGATCAGACACATCGAAGATTGTTTTTAAGCCAGAGTCAGGCGACACCTGGAAGGGTAAAACCGAGTTCAAGATCGGTCTGCCTGACAAAAAGCATGTTCTGTATTCAGTTGAGACCCGTGGGGACGGCAAAGCCTTTGCCCGCACTTCTTCTGATGGGCGCAAGCAGTTTCTCGCCTCAGAATACATTGCAGATTTGAGCATTAAAAGGCATAACGATGGTTTTGATATCAACATGTTGCTCAAAGACCCCGGAAAAAAGGCGAATGACTTTACCTGGTCGGCACGCATCTATCCGCCGGTTCCGGCTGGCGTTGATCGTTACTGGAAACCATTGCCAGGGGGGAAAAAATGAATCAGCGGGTATCAAAAGCCTTTTTCCGGTTGCTGGCCAGCTTTGCCTGCTTCGGGTTCGCAGTTTTGCTGATGACCGGCTGCGGTTCAAACTATGATTTCGCCAGATACAGTGCCCAGGCTGAGGCGGCCCTCGAAAGCAAAAAACTGAAGAAGGCTAAAGATCTTTATTCCATAATTTATCAACAGGAAACAACCGCAGAAAAAGTCGATCAAAAGCGCACTACCTGGGCCTTCTACCGGCTTGGCGTACTGGCCGAAGTGGCCGGCGATATCAGGCTTGCCAAAGGCTACTACTGGGGCGACCGCATTGATGAAGGGTTTTATCAGGTTAACCCCTCGGTCGACCGACTGGTGCAGATTGGCTGGCAGCATCTTGATGAGGGGCGGCCACCCAGAACGCTCGAAGAGATTCTGGCACTCGAAAAAGGCTCAGCAACCAAACTTCTACCGACCCACGAACGAAAAAAACGTGAAGTGACAGTCGATACAATCAACCGCTCGGTTGCTCCATCGGCAGCAGGTGCAGACAAAAACCATTCAAGAACTTTTCAGCGGTCTTTGACCCCGCCTCCTCCTGGTTCACCAGAGCCGTTCAGGGTTTTTTACTGACCTTTGCGGTGTTTTCTTCGGGTTTGAAGCCGATTGTAGCGCTCATATTCTTGGGTGACTGCAGAAAATTATCGAGGCGGCCAAGCAGATTTTTGCGTGCAACCTCAAAAAGATAATCGCAGAAATCGTTGATCCCCTCGTTGTTGTTGACGAATTCACGATCATCATCGACGCTGAAGGTGATTTTTGAACCGGTCTTTTTGAAGACGATCATGAAGGTGAAAAACTTTTCCTGCAGGGCGGCATCGTTAACATTGATTGCAAAACCGATGGCAGCGGTGCCGTTTTCACCGAATTCGGTATCAAGGGCGTCGCCCTGCAAAGATTGGCTGTTATAAACGAACCCAGAGCTTGGTGGAAACATGAATACTTTGGTTTCAGGGCAGTTCAAGCTCTCAGCGATGGCCGAGCGAATATCATGAACGAATTCGCGGCATTCCTGCTGATACTGGCTGCATTCGGTTACGCCACGGTCATAGGCTTCGCAGAGTTGTTTGTAGCGGTTTTTTCTTGGCATGGGTGGGTCTCCGGGGTATTTAAATGATTGAATCGAGTTCTGCTGCGAGCATGGCGTATTGCAGCAGGTAATCTTCTTTTTTATCAGGCTCGGCGGTGTCAATGAGCAGCGACAGTTCACGTATTCGGGTCTCGAGCAGCAGTCGCCGCTGCATGGCTTCTGGTGTGATGGGTCTGGCGCTCATGGGCTTGCTGAGCTGTGGGAATTGTTGAGTGGTTGCGGGAACAGCGTTAAGTTCAGGTGCTTTGGCGCTTTCGCTGCTGCTGGCCGGGGTTGCCGGCAATGAAAAGTTGTTTTTGATCAGGGCAACCCCGGGAAATTGAATGGTAGATTGCTCTGACACAACCGTTTGCAGCGCTCTGGTGATCAGATCGGTTGCCATGGCTTCGGGGCTGGTTTTTGCGTCTTCAGCGGCCTTTTGCAGGCGGCTGTAGGTTTCTTGAGAAATTTCGACACTGATTTGCCTTGTTTGCATGCTACCAATCTAACAGATTGTCGGTTAATTTGAACAGATAAAAAACCTGGAGCGGCTGGCGTCTTTTTCTCGAAAAGGTTATCTTTAAACTTGCGAAAGAGTTTATTGCCAATTTTGTGCTGGTTTGCCGGGCGGTTGAATTGGCTCAACTTTTAAAAATGATCAACAAGATCGGGTCACCCTGGTATGCATTCAGGCAGAGATAACCTGGAACGGGCAGCGCAGGCGCTCAGGTGGCGTTACGGTACCTGGGCGGCAATTCTTGCGTCGCTCTGGCTGATGACCGCCTGGAATTTTCTCACCGGTCTGGTGTTTTTGATCTGCCGTCAGGCCGGGTTGGCAGAGCTTGAATATGCCGGCTTTGCTCTGGCTGGTCTGCCGATCTCGTTGCTGGTGGCTGCTTTGCTGGTCAGGCGTCGCATTTCGGGCACCGGTGACTGGTTAGCGGTTATTGACAGTCATAATCGCGGCGGCGGTCTGCTGCTTGCCACACACGAAACCGGTGATTTTGCCTGGTCAGGGTCTTTTCCGTCGCATATCCGTGTGCCTGAAATAAAGATTCTGGCCGGTCGGCCTTTATTCTCGCTGGTTTTATCTATTATTTTCGTGATTCTCTGCCTGAAAATCCCTGTGATTACAGGCCAGTTGGCCTTGAACCCGCACCTTGATCTCAATGAAGCCCAACAAAAGCTTGAAGAACAGATCACTGCTCTGGCTGAAGCAGGTATGCTTGCCCCTGACGAAGCAAAAGAGCTGCAGCAGGGTCTCGAACGCATTATCGAAGGCTCAGACCGCAAAGACCCCGCTTCGACCTTTGAAGCAATTGACCAGCTTGAAGACCGGCTTAAAAAACGTGCTGCTGCAGGTGTTCACGAGATGGCCACCGAAATTGACGCTATGAGCCGTCTTCAGTCGCTTGCCGATCAACTGGCCGACTCTGCGCGATCTGGTTCGGGCGATGCATTGCCGACCCAGGCTCTGGCCCGGCAAATTGCCAGCACCCTCGAAAAATCCACTGCCGGCAAGGTTCCCGAGAATATGCAGCGGGCGCTTGATCAGACTGCCGCCGGCGGCCCAGGTTCAAGAGAAGCCGCCGCCCAGGCCGAAAAGGAGCTACGTGAACATTTTCGCAAAGAAGCCGAAAAAGCTGCTTTCCGTGCCGAGCGACTTGCGAATGCCCGCCTGATTGATCAAAAAACTTTCGAAGAACTGGCAAAAGCCGGAAAAATAAGGCCAGCTGATGAGTCTGATTTTGAGCCTGGTGCTGATACAGAGCTTTTACGCGTTCCATCAACCGGGAGCTGCAATCAGGGCGGTTCAGGCAAAGAAGGTTCTGGCCAGGGGGCGTCCGGTCAGCAAGGTTCGGGTCAAGGCTCTGACGCTCAGCAGAATGGCACGGCTCTCAGCGGCAATGATGAAGGAACCGGAGCCAGTGGCCAGGCCGGCCGCGGCGGTGGCACTGGGCCAGTCAATTTCGACCGGCGCAGTTCTGAGCACAACGTCAAATTTATCGATGAGGCGCTGCCGCCCCCGAATGCCAGCGCTCTTGAGCAGTCGGTCTCTATTGGCGTGAGTATTTCGGCGCCCCAAACCGAAACATCTGTGTCGCATGGCAATTCTGCTTCGACTGTCTGGCAGAAACCTGCTGACAGCAGTGGGGAATCTGGTATAATTCTACCGAAACATCGCAGTGCCGTAAAAAAATATTTCAATCACGAAGCCCCCTGAAACAGGAGTTGATCTATGAATGACCCGAAGAAGCTGATCGCGCCGCACGATCTCGAACAGGCTTCACGCCAGGCTCATCAGGTTCTTGCTGAACTCGATCGCATTCTGATCGGTCGACCGGCTTTGCATCGGCTTGTATTTATCGGCATTCTCAGCAAGGGGCACATTCTTCTCGAAGGGTTGCCGGGAGTCGGCAAAACTGCGTTGATCAAAACCCTGGGCCAGCTTCTCAGCCTGCAGTTCAGTCGGGTGCAGTTTACACCTGATCTGATGCCCGGTGACATTCTTGGGGCGCATATTCTTCAGCAGAACAGCACTGGCCAGCGCGAGATGGTTTTTCAGCCTGGCCCGGTTTTTACCAATATTCTGCTCGCCGACGAAATTAACCGCGCCTCACCAAAAACCCAGTCAGCCATGCTTGAGGCGATGCAGGAAAAATCGGTGACCCTTCTTGGTACTACCCGCCGCCTGCCAGACCCATTCTTTGTTCTTGCTTCGCAAAACCCCATCGAACTCGAAGGCACCTACCCGTTGCCCGAGGCCCAGCTCGACCGTTTCCTTTTCAAACTTGAGGTGGGCGCAGCCAGCAGCGAAACTCTGCGTGAGATAATTACCTCGCGCAGGCATGGTGAACCCCCGGTTCCAGAATTTTCGCTTGGTGCTGCCGATCTCGCCAGTCTTTTTGCGGTCATGAATGCAATTTATCTGCCTGGTGCAGTTGCCGATTATATCGCTCGCCTCGTGCATGCCACTGACCCGGCCTCTGGCTCTTTGCCTCAGATAGGTGAATTCGTTCACTACGGAGCTTCACCCCGTGCAGCAATTGCAGTGGCTGAAGCGGCCAGGGGCGTAGCGTTGCTGGCCGGGCGCCCCTCCGTTGGCTTTGCAGACGTTCGGGAAGTTTTTGTGCCGGCGCTCAACCACAGGGTTTTGCTTAACTACAAGGCCCGATTTGCAGGAATGACAAGCGGGAACCTGCTTAATATTCTTCTCAAGTCTATTCGCGAAACTGATCTTGAATTTACCGACGGAGTCAGGACGGTGACCGAAAACTCTTGAAAAGCAACCTGAAAATACTGCTGTTTTTGTTAATCCTCACCCAGAGCACTATTCTGGGGGCAGCCGAGTCTATTACTCATGATGGGCTGCGCTTTTCAATGGTGCCGGATATCGACAATCGCTCTTTTTTTGGCTATTGTTACATTCGGGTAATTGTAGCCAATAGCTCGCCCCGGGCGCGGCAGATCAGGTTTTTTATGCGTGCTGATTATGCGCGCGATCTCCAGCAGGTGAGTCGTAGTTTTACCATACAGCCCCAGGAAACCCGCGAAGAATCCTTGCTGTTTCCTAAGTCTGACTTTTCAACCCCGGGTTTGCAGGTTGAAGTCGATGGCTACAGCCTTGAACAAACGCTCTGGCAGTATTATCGCTCTTATCGAGACTATTACGGCAAAACCCAGGCACTGGTCGATTCAAAAATTTCCAAAAATGAATTCGATCTTACGTTTGGAGCAACTGGTGCTTACGGCGCGAAGGGGCTTGAACTCAACCACTTCGACGGAAGTCTTGCGCAGCTTTTTCACAACTGGCTTGGTTTTTCGCAGTTCAATATTCTGGTTTTTCGCTCTGAAACCATCGATAAAATGCCGGCACCGGTCAAACAGGCGATTTTTGATTACATCAGAGCCGGCGGAGTGCTGATGGTCATCGGTCAGACTCTCATGCCGGCTGACTTCACCAGAGTCAGCGATGATGATGCGGCAACCTTTTTTGACGGGGGGTTTGGCCGGGTGTTGCTTCTAAAAAATGATATTCTGAAGCTGCCTGAACAGACTGAAGAACGGCCTGAGGCTCCTGATAATTCCATAGAAAGCCTTGCTCCCGGCAAACATTCCGCGCACCGCCCCTCAGTAATCGGTGGGACTATAACCCCAGAAATTGAAATCTGTAGCCTGTTTTCAGATACATCTATCAAGATGCGCTCTCCGTTTCCATTTGAGGCTAGTGAACTTGAGACCCTTTCAGCACGCTGGTTGATGGTGGTGATTTATCTTTTTGCCCTGTTGATCGGCCCGGTCAATGTTTTCGTGCTTTATCGCATGGGTCGGCGCATTCTTGTGTTTCTGACCGTGCCCGTAGCTTCACTGATCTGCTGTGGTTTTATTTACTCATATTATCTGGTTTTCGAAAGCTCGACATTGCTGGTCAAGCGTCAGACCCTCACCCTGCTTGATGAACGCGAAAGTCGTGCCGTTTCCCTTTGTAATTATGGAATTTTTTCGGCACGCAGTCGCCCTGAAGGCCTTCATTTTTCAATGCAGACCGAAGTTTATCACATGTCACGAGATGATTACCGTTCTAACGACGCCGGCAAATACATTGTTCTTGATGAAGACCAGCACCTCGCCGATGGCTGGATCAAACCTAAAATACCTCGTTATCTGCATTTGCGCTCGGTCGAAACACGTCGTGAGAGGGTGACGCTCTCAATGCGCGATGGTCGCCTGCAGTTGATGAATGGCCTTGGCGCTGACATCGACAAGCTTTTCATCAAGACCCGAGCGGGCAAGATTTATTCGCTCAAAAATCTGGCAGCGGGCAATACGGCAGAATTAAAGCCTGAACCGTCGATGCAGTCGACTGAGATCATTTCTTCACCCGCCACAATTTTTAATGAACACTGGTTCGGAAAGATCTCTGATTTGACGGCTTTGCCCGAAGAATATCTGCGCCCGGGCACCTATGTTGCTTCTCTCAAACAATCACCATTCCTGCGTCAGGCAATAGAATCCGAAGCTGTTGTCAGCGAAGAGGCCGCTATTATTGGCATCCTCAGGGAGGAACCCGGCTCATGATGCTCACAGTTGAGAATCTCTGCAAGAATTTTGCGACCACTCAGGCAGTCAAGGACTTGACCTTCAGAGTCAGCAGCGGTGATATTACCGGGTTTGTTGGCCCGAATGGCGCCGGCAAGACCACCACCCTGAGAATTATGGCCACCATTGAAGATCCTTCGTCGGGAGCGGTTTGTATTGATGGCCAATCCATCACGATCCACCCCGAGGCTGCCCGTGCCTGCATCGGCTTTGTGCCAGATTCACTGCCGCTGCACAATGATATGAGCGTGCATGAATATCTCGATTTTTTTGCCCGGGCCTACGAAATTCCCTCGGCGCGTCGTCATGGCCTGATTGATGACCTTGAAGAATTCACCAACCTGACCGGCATCCGCGAAAAGCTTATTGTAACGCTCTCAAAGGGTATGAAGCAGCGGGTCTCGATTGCCAGGGCGCTGATCAACGATCCGCAGTTTCTGCTCATGGATGAACCGGCTGCCGGCCTAGACCCGCGAGCGCGTATTGAACTGCGCGAACTGTTGCGCGTTTTATCGCGGCAAGGCAAAGGTATTCTCATCAGTTCGCACATTCTCAGCGAGCTTGCCGAGATCTGCACTTCAGCGCTGATTATCGAACAGGGAATGCTGCTGAAATTTGGTACTATCGAAGAGGTGACCAATCATGGGCAGGCGGCCCGCCGCCTCATTATCAGGCCGATTTCTGACCTTGAAGCTCTAAGCAGGTTTCTGGTTCTTGAACCTGGTGTTGGCGGCCTCGTGTTGAACGGTCGCAATCTTGAGTGTGATTATTCAGGCAAGGATGAAGATGCCAGTGAACTGCTCAACCGTATTATTGCTGCAAATCATCGTTTGATTGAGTTCAGGTTCAAGCAACAGAACCTTGAGTCGGTTTTTATGAATATTACCCGGGGCGAAGTGCAATGACAATGATGGAAACTCTTTATAACCGCTTTGATGACCTGCTTAACCCGATTATCGTCAAAGAACTGCGCCAGGTAGTCAGGGGCAAATTTTTCTGGGGCGTGCTGCTTCTGTTTCTCGCTTTTCAGTGCGCGGTTCTCAGTCTTTCAATCGCTGATCGCGGAATGAGCAGTCGAAGCATTGGCGGCGAGACCCTGGCCTTCCTTTTCGGTATCCTGTTTTTTGCCAGCTTTGTGCTGATTCCGATTCAAAATGGTTTCAAATTTTCAACCGAACGCAACGATGGCTCCGACGAACTGCTGTTCATAACCACAATAACCCCTGAAACCATTATCAAAGGCAAGTTCTACGCGGCGATGGTTTTTATTTTGCTACTTTTCAGCGCTTTTGCCCCGTTCATGGCCATGACCTTCTTTCTCAGCGGCGTCGATATGCCTTTGACTTTTTTGACTCTCTTCTTTGCTCTGCTGATCAGCGCTGCCGGTGCGATGGGGCAGATTTGTTTTGCGGCCCTGGCGCATGACGCCCAGTCGAATAAGGCTTTTCGTGCCATCGGTGGCATGGCTCAGATGATGGCTTTTTTTGCTATCTCAGGCACTGGTGCCGAAATGGTTCAGTATGGCCCCGGGCGCTTCATGGGCTCTTCACATGCCGGGCTGTTGATTGTTTCCGTAATCTTATTCTGTCTGGCGGCGGTGTCTTTTTTCTACCGCGCTGCGGCGTCGATCATAGCACCGGCCGGGGCTAACCGCATGCTTCCGGTCAGAAAATGCGGGCTGTTTATCTGGCTCGGTTCGCTCATTCTCTCGCTTCTCTGGGCTATTCAAGAAAATTCCGGCAAATTTCTCGTTTCCTGGGCGGCGCTAATATGTGTGGGGCTGGTTCTGGCGACCATGGTTGCCGTATCTGAGCGCGATTCTTTGTCTGAAAGAGTTGCCCGCGAAATCCCCGCTAATCCCCTGAAAAAACGACTGGCTTTTTTGTTCTACAGTGGTTCCGCCGGTGGCCTTGCATGGGTAGTCCTGATCATGCTGATTACTCTGCTTACCATGAATTTTTTCCCGCGTGCCCTCGGGCTTCATCAAACAGGTGACCTTCCAGATGCAACTGTCGCGATACTTTCATTTTTGGGCTATTGCATTGGCTATGGTCTGCTTGCTTCCTATATCCGTCGCTTGTTTTTCAGCAGCCTGGTTGATATCCGCAACACCTGGATCATCATGTTCCTCGTTACTGCCTTTTGTTCGGTGGTGCCAATGTTTATCTGGGCGGTGACCGGTTCGGATTACGAACTGTTTTTGCTTGGTAATCCCTTTATTGCCCTGTCGCGAGACCGGAGTGACGCAGCCCAGGCTTTTGGCATGCTGCTGGCCGCAGGAGCTGTGTTTATCAACCTTCCATGGCTGAAGCGACAGCTTAACGAATTTTTCAAGGCAGGCGACCAGAATGGATGAGCGCCACCGTAAATCTCTGGATGCCGCTGAACTGGCTGGCCAGAAGTTTTATCTCAACGTCTCATCGCGTTTTTCAGGAATGCAGGGCGGTAACCGCTTCGGCAGAAATACCGGCAACTCGCTTGAGTTTCTCGACCATCGTGAATACCAGCCGGGCGATGATATCAGGCATATCGACTGGAACGCCATGGCCCGCTCAGATCGACTGACCGTTAAACTGTATCGTGAAGAAGTGGCCCCTCATCTTGATCTGCTGCTCGATACTTCCGCTTCGATGGCTCTCGAAAACAGTCGCAAGGCAGAAGGCCTTTTTGCTCTTGCTGCGTTGCTGAGAATCGCCGCAGTTAATGCCGGTTATACAGTCTCAAGCTGGCTTGCCGGGGACAGATGCCGCCGCGTCGAACCAGCGGCACTGCCAGTCTGTGAATGGCCTGATGCCGAATGCAACTACCCCGGCAACGTCGGTCAGACACTTGTCAGTTTTCCTCCCGCATTGCGAACTTCAGGCGTCAGGGTTTTAATCAGCGACCTGTTCTGGAACCAGGAACCCCAGGCTGTTTTGCGCCAGTTATCTGAAAATGCCGCCTTGCTGGTAGTCGTGCAATTGCTGGCCGGGCACGATATCGACCCTGAACTGGCCGGCAATGTCAGGCTCGTTGATTCTGAGACCGGCGAAACCGTGGAACTTGTGGCTGAAGAGGCTTTATTGCGCGAGTATCGCAGCAATTTTACCCGACACCAGGAAGACTGGAAGAAAAGTTGCACCCGTGCCGGGGCGGTTTTCTGCCAGTGTGTTGCCGAGAATTTTCTGCATGATTTTGTTCCGGCCGAACTGCTGCGCAACGAAATTCTCATGACCAGGAGCCGATAATGCCTTTTTTCATGAGTCCGGCGGCATTCTGGGGCCTCTTGACCACGCTGGTGCTCGCGGGCATCTATTTTTTCAGACGCCGTTCACGCACAATTCAGGTCTCGTCACTGATGTTTTTTGGCCGGGCGAAACAGGCTGCTGAAGGTGGGCGGCGCCTTACCAGGCTGCAAGCTCCCCTGATCATGTTTATAGAAATTGTCATACTGGTGCTCCTGGTTCTGGCAGCTGCGAATCCTCGTTCTATCAGTGGTGAAAAGCTTATTCCCGTGACTCTGATTCTCGATGATTCTCTGTCGATGGCCGTAAATGAACCCGAAAGCCCCCGGGCCAAAGCGCTTGCCTGCCTCGAAAAAGTTTTTTTCTCGCGGCCGGCTTTCCGATTTACCCTTATAAAAGCCGGGGTTCAGCCAGAAGTGCTCGGTCGTCAGGATATGCCAGGAAATGAAGCCGCGATGATGGTCGGTAACTGGCGATGTAACTCGGCGTCGGCAGATATTTTCAAAGCCCTGCGCTATGTGGCCGAAAGCCTGAGCGCCGAAAGTCACACCTTTGTTCTCACTGACCATCAGGCGCTCAGCGATTACTCTGGAAAAGCAGGCTGGCTGGCGTTTGGCAAACCAGTCGCCAATCTGGCGGTTACTGCTGTCAGCCGCTATGCCCTCGGAACGGTTGATCGCTGTTTTGTTGAATTCAGCAATTTTGCTTCTCAACCGGCCAGTATTGACGCCGAGGTTCTTATTGCCGGCCGTGGCGAGCCGATTGAACGACTCGCAGAGATGCTTCCCCCCAAAGGCACTATTCGCCGACGTTTTGTTCTCAAAGATGTTACGGCTCCGGTGCAGGTGCGTATCAACAATGACCCGGTTGCTTTTGACAATTCTGCCTGGCTTTTACCGGTCAGGCCTGACCCTGTTGAGGTCGAAATAAGTCTCAGATCAGCTTATCTCAAAAGCCTGGTCGAAAAAGCAGTTATGGCGGCGGGCCTGGCCAAGCTTGTTGCCACCTCGGCGCAATTGCTCATTACCGATGCAAAACTCCTCGCCCCTGCTGAACGACTCTGGCAGCTCTATCTGCCCGTGGCTTCGCAGACGGCAGCTTTTTCCGGGGTGGTTGCCGTCGATAAGGAACATCCGCTGACGGCGGGTATGCCGGCATTAAAGGCAGCCTGGGCAATAGATCCTGGTTTTGCTACTGCCGGCATACCTCTGATGACCGCGGCGGCAATTCCATTGCTGACCGTGCGTGGCGAACCATCGCAGCAGTTGCTTGTCAGTCTGAATCTGGTGCCTGAATACTCAGATCTGCAAAAAAGCCCCATCTGGCCGGTGCTGTTCTGGAACCTTCTCAACTGGCGTCAACAGCATAATCCCGGCCCGGTTACCGCAAATTTCCGCAGCGGCGCGGTAATTACCTGCTCTTTGCCTCCTGAAGCCACTTCGGCCGCACTTTATGACCAGGCCGGGCGAAAGGTCGAAGATGCCACGGTCTGGCGTCATCAGGCTGTTTTTCAGACTTCCAGGGCTGGTATCTACGAAATCAAGGCAGCTGACGCATCATGGCCGCTCGCCATCAATCTTTGTTCTGCTGCCGAATCAGATATGACCCGGGCGGGCTGGTCACCGGTTCCTGCAATGCCGCTGCCCGGTGACGCAATGCAGAAACTTGCTGACGTTCGCTGGTGGTTCATTCTGCCGGCTCTCTGTCTGATGGCTTTGCATCAATGGCTGGCAACCAGAAGGAGGGCGGCTGATGCTTCTTTCTGAGTATCACTGGCTGATTCTTTCCCTGCCCGCCCTTTGGCTGGTCTGGTATTTCAGGCCTCTTTCAATACGCCTGCTCGTTTTGCGGGTGCTGGTGATTGTTCTGGTCATTCTCGCGCTTTCCGGCCTGCAATTGCGTCTTCCCGGCCGGGAAGGCGTTATCGTGGTAGTTGCCGACCGCAGCCTGTCAATGCCGACGGTTGCAGACCAGCGTATTAATGAGAGCATGCTGTTACTCAAAAATGAAATGCCCCCAGGCGCCAGACTCGGCCTGGTAACGTTTGCCGAAGAGGCCAGGGTTGAAATGGCGCCGACCAGAAGTGCTTTTTCCGGGTTCACCGGTGACCTTAGCCGCACTGCGTCAAGGCTTGATGAAGGCGTTCGCCGTGCGCTTGCCATGATGCCAACCGACATGCCAGGCCGGGTGCTCGTTATTTCTGATGGTCTGTGGAGCGGTGTCGACCCGCGTTTGGCGGCTTTTCAGGCAGCCGGCCGCAATATTCCCATCGATTTTCGCTGGCTGGCACGCGACTTATCAGGAGACATGGCAATAACTTCATTTGCAGTGCCCGGAATACTTAATCCGGGCGAAGCCTTCATTGCCAATGCCGAAGTTTTCTCGCCTGTTGAGCAACAGGCGCAGGTGGCGCTTTTCAGTGACGAGACCCAGATTGCCAGTTACCCGCGTCGCCTGAAGGCCGGAAATAACTCCATGGTTTTCAGTCTGCTCGCGCCGCAGGCTGCAGTTATCAAGTTCAGGTTGCATGTAACCCCGGCCGGGCCAGACCCGGTCGCCGAAAACAATGAAGCACGCGCAATCAGCGAGATAATTGGCAAAAAACCTGTTCTGGTTATTGCCGGGCAGCACTCCGCAATGTTTTCACTTTTGCAGAAGTCAGGGGCCCGTGTCGAACTTGTCGAGCCGCAAAAAATTGCCTGGAGCATTGAATACCTGGCCGGTTTCTCGGCCGTGGTAATTGAAAACGTGGCGGCCGGCAGTATTACCATGCATGGCATGCAGATGCTGAGTGCCTGGGTGCGTCATCTTGGGGGTGGTCTCGTCATTACCGGCGGAAAAAACTCTTATGGTAATGGCGGTTATTATCAATCGCCGCTCGAACCGGTGATGCCAGTATCACTTGAATTACGAAGTCAGCACCGAAAGCTGGCTCTGGCTCTGATGGTCGTTCTTGATCGCTCGGGAAGCATGGCAGCGCCAGTTCGTGGCGACCGAACCAAAATGGATCTGGCCAATATTGCCGCAGCCAATGCTTTTGATCTTTTGTCACCCTTTGATGAGTTCGGCCTGCTGGCGGTAGACACCGAGCCCCATGTGATTGTACCCCTGCAGCGCCTTCAGGAAAAAGCCAGATGGCGCGAGCAGATTCTCAGGGTTGAGTCATCGGGTGGGGGAATCTACGTTTACAGTGGAGTCAGCAAGGCAGTTGAGATGCTGCTTGGCGCAGAAGCCCAGACACGGCACATTATTCTTTTTGCCGATGCCTCTGATTCTGAAGAACCCGGCCGCTACTGGGAACTCCTCGACAAGGCCACCGGCGCCGGCCTGACCCTCAGTGTTATCGGCCTTGGCACCGAGGGCGATTCTGATGCCAATCTGCTCAAAAAGATTGCCGCTGCCGGCAAAGGGCGCATATTTTTTACCCGCGAACCCGAAGAATTGCCACGATTGTTCTCGCAAGATACCTTTGTGGCTGCCCGAAGCACCTTTATCGAAGCAGATACCCAGATTGAATCTCTCACCGCCTCCAACCGCTTCACCGGCAAAGAAATCTCATTTAAATCGGCGCTCGGCGCTTATAATTTGTGCTATGTGAAGCCTGAAGCATTTCTCGCAGTAAGAACTGTTGATGAAAACGCCGCACCGGTGCTGGCTGCCTGGCAGATTGGCCTGGGCCGGGTTGCCTGTTATACCGGAGTTGCGGACGGCGAGCAGGCTGGCCGTTTTGCTGCTGAACCGGCGGCGGCCAGTCTGCTGACTGGTGTTTGTAACTGGGTAGCTTTTGATGACCGCTTTAACCTTGGCGAAATGACGATAACGCCACAGATCAGCAACGGAGTCTGGCGTGCCGAAATTTCTCTCGACCCTGAACGCGAACGCGAACCCTTTCGCGAGAACCCGGATATCGATATTCTGCGCAGCTCTGAAGGCCTCGCTTCTGAAAAAACAACCATGCAGATGCAATGGGTTTCTGCAGATAGTCTCGCTGCTGAGGTTATTGTGCATGGCGATGAGGTTATTGCCGGGGTGATCCGCTCCGGAAAGCTTCAAAAGCGCCTTAACCCTGTGTGCCAACCA
>Ga0209098_1000572_pt1 | contig 39935 bp, 25 predicted proteins | sample AD_JPNHW1_MetaG_FD_184429 | JGI IMG/M metagenome (GOLD analysis project Ga0209098, IMG submission 184429) | Active sludge microbial communities of municipal wastewater-treating anaerobic digesters from Japan - AD_JPNHW1_MetaG (SPAdes) (version 2) | ecosystem: Engineered > Bioreactor > Anaerobic...
TTTAAAGAAAAATGTTTGAATTTCTTTGATAATATTGACAATTATAAAATCGAATTACTATCTTTAATGACTGAAAATTTTCAGCTCATTCAATCTTGATTTTTTGCAAACCTGTTTTCTTTGAGTATAAATAACGGATGTACAGCTTCGGATAACGTAACTGTTAATGTTAATGCTTCTCCTGTTATTACGGTTAGCCCAAATCAAAATATTTGTGAAGGAGTATCTACAACTATAACAACAAACGGAGCAAATTCTTATATCTGGAATAATGGAGCTTTAACAAATGTTATTATAGTTACGCCCACTACAACTACATTATATGTAGTAACAGCCACATCAACCAATGGATGCACAACTACCGGCGGTGCTACTATATATGTTCATCCTCTTCCTCCTGCAAATGCAGGACCTGATCAAACTATCTGTATTGGGCAAAATACTACGCTTTATGCAATGGGCGGTGAAACATATGAATGGAATACAGGAGATACTACTAATGTTGTTCATATTGCACCTTCTGTAACTCTTGCATATACTGTTACTGTTACAGATAATCAATGTTCAGCTTCAGATGAAGTAATCGTAAATGTTGTTCCATTACCTATGATTTCATTTTACCCTGACATTACTATGGGGTGCCCTCCTTTGACCGTTAATTTTACCAATAATTCTATGCCTTCTGACCTTAATTATATATGGGATTTTGGCGACGGATCTTCCAGTTCCTCGCAATTCCCCGAACATATTTATAATTATTCCGGAACTTATAATGTTTCTTTAACTGCATATAATACTTATGGATGTTCTTCATCTCAGACATTTTCAGGAAATATTACAGTCTATCCCGGTGTTTCTGCAGAATATATTTACTCTCCTACTGAAATAACTACAATGGCTCCTAATGTATTATTCTTCGAGCAATGTGATAACGCTAATTTCTGGAACTGGAATTTTGGAGACACTGCTTCCGGTACTTTTAATTATTCTGCCGGTCAAACTCCTGAGCATGTTTTTTCAGGACCGGGAACATATACTATCTGGCTGGTTTCATCAAACTCATACGGTTGCATTGACTCCGTTGCACATACATTGATAGTAAAGGAACTTACTACAATTTTTATCCCTAATGCTTTTACCCCAAATGGTAATGGTACAAATGATGTATTTTTCCCTATCGGAACAAATATAAGCCCTGATGATTTTACAATGTATATTTATGACAGATGGGGTGAACAGATTTATAAAACAAACTATTTATCTCAAGGTTGGGATGGGAAGCCTGAAGGATCTAACAGAGTATGCCCTATGGGTGTATATGTGTGGCTTATTTACTATAAGGATATCGATGGGAATGAACATAAGATAACGGGCAGAGTAACGTTACTATAAACTTTTCAATTCTAAATAACTTCTCTCATTTTCACTATCTTTCTATTTAGTATTATTTATTTATCATTTTTATTTATAACCTAATACCGATAGCGCATTCATAATTGTCCAATTCCGTCATTGTTACCTTGCCAAATCAACAGCTTAATTACTTATCAACATTTTATAATTTTCTGGATGAAAAATGTATTTTTGTTTTCATTTTATGCTAAAAACTGAACGATATAAAAAATTTGTTGAGTACTTCAGCGAAAATGCACCAAATGCAGATACCGAATTGCACTATAAAAATGCTTTTCATCTCTTGATCGCTGTAATTTTATCAGCCCAGTGTACCGACAAGCGTGTGAATATGATAACACCTGCTTTGTTCAAAAAATTTCCGAATCCAGCTTCACTGGCAAAAAGTAATTATACAGAAGTGTTTGAATTTATTAAAACGTGCTCCTATCCTAATAATAAAGCACGTCATCTTGTTGAAATGGCAAAAGCATTAATTGAAAATTTTAATGGTGAAATACCTTCTGATATTGATGATTTACAAAAGCTTCCCGGTGTAGGGCGAAAAACAGCTAATGTGATCGCATCAGTAGTTTTCAAAAAGCCTACCATGGCAGTAGACACACATGTATTCAGGGTTTCGGAAAGAATTGGGCTTACAACAAATTCGTATACACCGCTTGAAACTGAAAAACAACTGGTAAAAAATTTACCAAAAGATAAAATATCCACTGCACATCATTGGCTTATTCTTCACGGACGATATGTTTGCATAGCAAGAAAACCTAAATGCAGTGAATGCGGAATAACAAATATTTGCAGGTACTTTAATAAAGAAAAAAATCATGACAAATATAAAAGAAGGTGATACTGCTCCTGATTTCACAGGAAAAGACCAAAATGGAAATAATATTTCTTTAAAAGATTTCAAAGGAAAAAAAACAGTTCTGTATTTTTACCCTAAAGACAGTACTCCCGGTTGTACCCAGGAAGCATGCAACCTGAAGGATAATTATCATAGTTTTCTTAATAAAGGATATGTTGTTATCGGCATCAGCGCTGACAATGAAAAATCGCACCAGAAATTCATTGAAAAATATCAACTCCCATTTCCATTAATTGCCGACACAGAAAAGAAAATCATAGAAGCATACGGAGTATGGGGGAAAAAGAAATTCATGGGGCGTGAATTCATGGGCATACTACGAACTACATTTATTATTGATGAAAAAGGCATTGTTGAAAAAATCATCACTAAAGTTGACACAAAAAATCACACATCACAAATACTGGAATAAAAAAATGGTATTTTTGAAAAAAATATTTCACAGAAAATTAAAAAAAAAATTATATGAGCAAAGAAAAAGAAACCAACAAAGAAACGAAAGAAACGAACGAAAAGATGAAAGCTTTGCAGCTGACTCTGGATAAACTTGAAAAGACATACGGCAAAGGTACTATAATGAAATTAGGCGATAATGCTATTGATGATATTGAATTTATTTCAACCGGTTCTATTTCGCTTGATATAGCTTTAGGTATAGGCGGATTGCCCAAAGGAAGAGTTATCGAGATATACGGCCCTGAAGCTTCAGGAAAAACTACTCTTGCCATTCATGCCTTAGCAGAAGTTCAGAAAAAAGGTGGCATTGCTGCTTTCATTGATGCAGAGCACGCTTTCGACAGATTGTATGCGCAAAAACTCGGTGTTGACATTACCAACCTTCTTATTTCGCAACCCGATAACGGAGAACAAGCTCTTGAAATCACCGAAAACCTTATACGTTCAGGCGCCATTGATATTATCGTTATTGACTCTGTTGCCGCACTTACACCTAAAAGTGAAATTGAAGGCGAGATGGGCGATTCCAAAATGGGATTGCAGGCGCGCTTAATGTCGCAGGCATTACGTAAACTTACTTCCACAATTAGCAAAACAGGATGCTGCTGTATTTTCATCAACCAGTTACGCGAAAAAATTGGTGTGATGTTTGGCAACCCCGAAACTACAACAGGTGGAAATGCCCTAAAATTCTATGCTTCGGTAAGGCTTGACATTCGCCGTATCAGTCAAATTAAAGAAGGAGAAAACGTAATCGGCAACCGCGTAAAAGTTAAAGTTGTGAAAAATAAAGTCGCTCCCCCATTCCGCGTTGCTGAATTCGATTTGATATATGGTGAAGGAATTTCTAAAATAGGTGAGATCATTGACCTTGGAACCGAACATAACATTATTAAAAAAAGCGGTTCATGGTTCAGTTATGGCGATAGCAAGCTGGCACAGGGACGTGAAGCTGTTAAACAAGTTCTGCTCGACAACCCCGAATTATGCGAGGAAATTGAAGCCAAAATCCGTGAAGCAATAGCAAATAATAATAATTAACATAAAGTCCCGCATGATGCGGGACTTCTTTATTTAATTCTTTTATGAAAAATATTTTATCTGCATTTTTTATTTCTATAATTATTTCATCAGCTTTTATTTCATGCAGTGGCGGTGATAAAAAAACTTTATCAAGCGATACGTTGAAAATCTCCGATACACTATCACCTGAAATTGCCAAGGTTAATAAAGAAATAGCTGCCGACCCCAATAATCCGGAATTATATAATAAGCGTGCAATCCTTCTTTATGATATTGCAAAACTTGATGAAGCCTTCGCTGATATCCGCACTGCGCTAAACCTCGATTCATCAAAAGCCGATTATTTCCTTACACTTTCCGATATTTATTTTGGAAAAGGAAAAATAAGCAATTGCAAAAAGTCTATCGAAAAAGCAATGCAACTCGATGCAAAAAATGCTAATGCATTATTAAAATATGCCGAATTGCAGCTTTATTTTGACGAATACAAAAGCACACTGGAATACATAACCAAAGCGCTAGACATCGATAAGATAAATGCTAAAGCTTACTATATGCGGGGAATGACATATAAATTAATGGGCGATACTGCAAAGGCTGTTACAAATTTTCAAACCACCATTGACCAGGATGCAGATTATTATCATGCATACATACAGCTGGGAATGCTTTATGCAATAAAGAAAAGCAAACTTGCAGAAGATTATTATAACAATGCCATAAAACTAAATCCCAAAAGTATTGAAGCACATTTTAATATTGCTGTCTATTACCAGGATGTTGAACAATTTGAAGAAGCTGTTGCTGAATATGACAAAGTCCTTCAGCTCAATTCAAAATATAAACAGGCACATTATAACCTGGGATATATTAACCTCGTATATCTTTTGGATTACAAACAAGCTATCAAACATTTTACTAACGCTATCGCCTGTGATGCAAAATATGCTGAAGCGTATTACAATCGCGGTTATGCATATGAACTGATAAAAGATTATACCAGCGCAAAAGCTGATTATGACAAAGCTCTTGATTTAAAGCCCAATTACGAAATGCCTATTAAAGGGCTGAATCGTATTGATGCATCAGTTAAATAAATTTGTTTAATGTTCAATGTTTAAAAAAATAAATTTTATCAGCAAGAAATCAAACAACCAAAACATATGAAAAAAATATTTTTTATTCTTTCGCTTTTTGCAATTACAGTTATTGCAAATGCACAAAATAAGCTTACGCCGGAGCTTCTATGGAAGTTTGGCAGGATTAATGAAATGCAATTATCGCCAGATGGAAAAACTATTTTATATGTTGTTAAATACTTTAACCTTGCGGAGAACAATGGCAACAGCGATATATACACAATTACATCAAACGGCGGAACACCAAAGAAATTAACCGATACAAAAGAAAGTGAATTCAATGCGGTATGGCGTCCCGACGGGAAAAAAATTGCATACATCTCCTCAGCAAGCGGCAGCACACAGGTTTGGGAAATGAATCCGGATGGCAGTAATAAAAAACAGATCACCGAAATTGAAGACGGTATAAATGGTTTTGCATATTCGCCAACATTGAAGAATTTCCTTTTCATCAAAGATGTAAAACTCGATAAAACTTTAAATGAAATTTATCCCGACCTTCCAAAAGCAAATGCAATGCTTTACAGCGACCTGATGTATCGCCACTGGGATTCATGGACTGATTGCTCATACAGTCATGTATGCTTTACTTCATACGATTCAACAAAAAAAATAAGTTCATATACGGATATCATGAAAGATGAAAAATATGATTGTCCGCTCACTCCTTTCGGTGGCATGGAACAAATAACATGGAGTCCTGACGGAAAGCAAATCGCATACACCTGTAAGAAATTAAATGGAAAAGAAGATGCGTTAAGTACAAATTCCGATATTTATATTTACAATATTGAAACAAAGCTCACCACCAACATCAGCGATGGAATGCCTGGATATGATCAGGATGCAGCCTTTTCTCCCGACGGAAAAAAAATAGTTTGGAGCAGTATGAAAACCGCAAGTTATGAATCGGACAAAAAACAAATCATGCTTTACGATATAGCAACCAGGCAACATACAGACTTATCAGAAAAATTTGATGAAGGTTCTTCTAATTTCAGATGGGATCCGGTAGATAATAATATCATTTATTTTATTAGTGGTAAAAATGCTACATACCAAATCTTTTCAATTAATATAACTACTAAACAAATTACACAGATAACCAAGGGAACTCATGATTATACAGGAATTGAAGTTGCATCATACAAACCTGGAAAATCTAAAAATCTCCAGACATTAATTACCGGAACTAAAATGTCGATGTCATTACCTACAGAAATTTTCAAAGTTGAAAAAGTAAAAAATAATTTTGTTGAAACACAAATTACGTTTACTAATAAATCAATACTCGATACCATTAAACTCGGAAAAGTTGAAGAACGCTGGATCACTACGACCGATAAAAAGAAAATGTTGGTTTGGGTTATCTATCCGCCCAACTTCGACAAAACAAAAAAATATCCTGCATTGCTTTATTGTGAAGGTGGTCCGCAAAGCGCAGTTAGCCAGTTCTGGTCATACCGCTGGAATTTTCAAATGATGGCAGCAAATGATTATATTGTTGTAGCTCCCAACAGGCGCGGACTTCCAACATTCGGCACAGAGTGGAACGACCAGATTGCACAGGATTACGGCGGTCAGAATATGAAAGATTATCTGACTGCAATTGATACGGTTTCAGCCGAATCTTATGTTGACAAAGCGCATCTTGGCGCAGTAGGCGCTAGTTACGGCGGTTATTCGGTATACTGGTTGGCCGGGAATCACAACAAACGTTTTAAAGCATTCATTGCACATTGCGGGATGTTTGATTTTAAAAGCTGGTACGGCAGCACCGAAGAAATGTGGTTCGCTAATCACGACCTTGGCGGAGCATACTGGAAAAATCCACAACCAAAAAGTTATGATTTTTCACCAAGTAATTTTGTAGGGAAATGGGACACTCCAATTTTAGTAATTGAAGGAGGAAACGATTTTCGTATCCCATACACTCAAGGAATGGAAGCTTTTAATGCAGCGCAATTACAGGGCATTCCAAGCGAATTCCTTTTCTTTCCCGAAGAATCGCATTTTGTTTTAAAACCACAGAATAGTGTTTTATGGCAACGCACTTTCTTTGCATGGCTTGATAAATGGCTGAAAACAGACAAATAGAATCAAAATATAATTTTCAAATTCAAAAAAACAAATTAGTAATGAGCGGATTTTTCGGAGCAGTTTCAAAAGATGATTGTGTAAGTGATGTATATTATGGCACAGACTATCATTCACACCTGGGAACAAAAAGAGCCGGAATGGCTTTCTATTCAAAAGAAAAAGGGTTCCACCGTGCAATCCATAAATTGGATAATGGATATTTCAGGAGTAAATTCGAAGACAATCTTCCCGATTTTGAAGGCAAAAGCGGTATAGGAGTTATCAGCGATAATGAATCGCAGCCAATTATTGTTACCTCGCACCTGGGGCGCTATGCCGTAGCAACAGTTAGCAAAATAGTGAACATCGATGAACTGGAAGAACGGTATATGAAGATGAAACACACCTTTGCCGAAAACAGCCAGGGCGCTATTAATCCTACAGAACTGGTTGCCATGCTTATTGCAGAAGGAAAAGATTTTGTTTCAGGAATTCAGAATGTTTATGAGATGGTTAAAGGTTCCTGTTCTATTTTAGTTTTAACCAAAGATGGAATCATTGCAGCCCGCGACAAACTTGGAAGAACTCCCATTATCATCGGAAAAAAAGAAAATGCCTATTCTGTTACTTTCGAAACCTGCGCATTTCCTAACTTAGGTTATGAAATAGAAAAATATATTGGTCCCGGCGAAATTGTGAAGATCACTGCTGACGGATATGAACAATTAAAAAAGCCGTATGATAAAATGCAGGTATGTTCTTTCCTTTGGGTATACTATGGTTATCCACCTTCATATTACGAAAATATAAATGTAGATGAATGCCGTTATCGTTGTGGTTCGGCACTTGCCGTAAAAGACAATATCAAAGTTGATTTTGTTGCCGGAATTCCTGATTCAGGTATTGGTCATGCTTATGGTTATAGCAACAAAGCACAACTTCCGCTTAAAAGACCTTATGCGAAATATACTCCAACATGGCCACGTAGCTTTATGCCACAGAACCAGCAAATGCGCGATCTTGTTGCAAAAATGAAATTGATACCGAACGTTTCTGTAACCAAAGGAAAAAGCGGTGTATTCCTTGACGATTCCATTGTTCGCGGTACTCAGCTGAAAGATAATGTTTGTTCATTATTTCAATCCGGAATGAAAGAAGTGCATATGCGCATTGCATGCCCTCCGCTAACTTACCCATGCATGTATTTAAACTTTAGCCGTTCCCGTTCCAATATGGACCTTGCCACATATAAAGCAGTAAAGAAACTTGAAGGAAAAGAAAATGCCGACATGAAAGAATACTCAAACTGCTGTTCCGAAAAATACAAAGCAATGGTTGAACAAATAAGATTAGACCTTGGGCTTACCTCATTGAAATACCAAAAGCTTGACGATCTTGTAAATGCTATTGGATTGCCTAAAGAAAAATTATGTACACATTGCTGGGATGGTTCAAGCTATTACTAGTTGAAGGAATGAATAGATTGATTGATTTGCAACTTGAGATTTATTGAAAGAAAAATGATATTTAAAATGCATATTCCGGGCATATTCATGTTTTTATTTCTTAATGTCTTCTGCTGCAATAATCCTACAATAAATAATAATGATGCAACTGTTATTACTGATTACAATTTTTCAAAGCCCGATAAGATATATATTTTACCTGACACGCTTCGCGAAATTTCGGGAATTACAGAAATAGATTCGATTTCATTTGCTTGCATACAAGACGAAAATGGAATTTTATTTTTATATGATGCCCTAAATAATAAAATTAAAGAACAATACTTTTTTCATATTGATGGCGATTACGAAGGTATTACCAGGATTGACAACACTATTTATGTTTTAAGAAGTGATGGAGTACTATTTGAAATAAAAAAATTTCGTTCTGAAAAATTTAAAACGACATCTTATGTTACAGGCATTCCAGCCAATAATAATGAAGGTCTTTGTTATGATAAAAAAAATCACCGGCTTTTAATTGGATGCAAAGGTAAACCAGGAAAAGGAATTGAGTATAAAGATAAACGCGTAATTTATGGTTTTGACCTTAAAACAAAAAAACTTAGTAATGAACCTGTTTTTGATTTTAACCTGGCATTGATCAAACAATTTGCCATCAACAACAAAATTGATCTACCATACAGGAATAAAAAAAGAGGGGCAATTAATGAACCCATTATCCGTTTCAGAACATCGGCAATTGGTATACATCCGCTAACAAATAAATTATATTTGCTTTCTGCAACAGAACATCTTTTATTTATTTTTAACATGGATGGCACTATTGAACATATTGAAACACTCGATACGGAACTGTTTAATAAAGCCGAAGGAATAACTTTCTTTAATAATGGCGATATGCTAATTTCAAACGAAGGCCAGGATAAAAAACCAACTTTATTACAATTTAATTATAAACAAAAATCCGGTGATTAATTTACAAGTCCCAAATACCAAGATGCAATTTAGTACACTGGTATTTGGGACTTGTGTATTTTGTCTACGCTACAGCGGACGACTTACGACTAAATGGTTCCTTCAATATTCCAAACAAAAGCTCTCAAACCTTGTTCTTTAACTTCTTTGTTTAGCGATTGTAGTCTTTCTAACAGAGCCGGAACTTTTTCGTCATCTACAATTGTTAAATGTGCATTATTCAATTCAGGCCATGTATGTGTCCCTTCGTGCGGACTACCATTTACCGAGCCCCTGCCTTTTACATCCAGCCATTGAGAATAACCTCTTATAGAAAGTTTTTCTAAAATTTCCTGAACCTCTTCGGTCAGCGATTGGTTATATAAAATAAATACAGCTTTCATTATTTTTTTATTTATTTTTTTCTAATTCTTTACGTGCTCTTTTAATTTTTCCTACTCCAAAAATAGTATATATAGTAGGAATCAATACTAGTGTTATTAATGTTGAGAAAGTTAAACCGCAAAAAATAGCAATCCCCATAGGTTTCCAGGTTTCGGACCCGCTTCCGCTTGAAAAAATCATTGGGATCATCGCAAGAATCATGGTCAGCGAAGTCATAAGCACCGGCCTTAACCTTGATCGTCCGGCAGAAATCACAGCCTGCTTCAATGAATAGCCCCTGTCAACTTCCAGGTTCGTATAGTCAACCAGTATAATACCGTTTTTCACCACGATACCTATTAACATTACTGCACCTATCAATGAAATGACATTTATAGTTGAACCAAAAATATATAAACCTAAGAATACTCCTGTGAATGCAAAAGGAATAGAGAACATGATAATGAATGGTTCGGTCAACGATTCGAATTGCGATGCCATAACTATATAAACAAGTATTATGGAAAGGAGCAACAATAAGATGATACTTTGAAAAGCATCCTGCATGTTTTCAGCGCTACCGCCAAATTCTATGGTAACATCTGAAGGGATATCCATTTTGGCAATATCCTTTTCAAGTGCCGATTTCACTGTACCTATATCTGTTCCTGAAAGCGCCGAAGTTACTTTAACAACACGTACTTTATTTTCTCTTTGAATAATAGGTGGCGAATAAAAAGTTTTTAATGTTGCAATTTCACTCAGCTTTATTACTTTACCCGTAGGTGTTGAAATACTTATGTTTCCAATGTCTTCGGTAGTATGCCTGAACTGGGCATCATAACGCACGATAATATCGTATTCATTTCCTTCTTCTTTATATTTTGTAGCAGTAAGGCCAGTAATGCAATAGCGGATAGACTTTGCGACAGTTGCTGCATTTAAACCGAAAGAGGTCATTTTTTCGTTATCCAGAATTAGCTGTAACTCTGTTTTTTCCTTATCGCGGCTTATCAATATATCCTTAGCTCCTTTAATTTTTCCAAGAGCCAGCGCCATTTTCTCAGCAACAACATTGGTTTCATCAAAATCATTTCCGAATATTTTCACTTCAAGGTTATTGCCTCCGCCCATGCCCATGCCCATTGAGCTTGAAGACCTTGAACTTCCTGCATCCACATAAAATTTTTCAATTTCGGGCAAAACTTCAATATCTTTCCTCATCTCATCGGAAATTTGAAAAATATCTTTTTCGCGTTCAGCCCTGGGTTTCATCTTAAAAGTATAATTAACGATATAGTTACCTGTTTCCGAAAAAATAGCAACCAGGCTGCTTGCATCACCTTGCCCTGCACTGGAAGAAACAATTTCCACTTCAGGATATTTTTTCTGAAAAACAGAATCAAGATACTTTGTGATTTTAATTGTTTCATCAAGATTGGTTCCCTGTGCCAGTTTTACCTGTGCTGAAATCCTGTCGTTATCGGAAGCCGGCATAAATTCAGAGCCGATAAGTTTTGTAAGAAACATGGAAGAAATAAAAACTGCCATAGCAATAATAATTACTGTCCATCGATGGCTAATAGCCCATGTAAGAATTTTGGAATATACATTATCCATTTTTGCAAGCACGCTTTGTGAAAACCAGTATATTCTTCCACGCACACCTTTTTTACTGGGTTCTTTTGCATTCAGCATTTTTGACGACAACGTAGGAACTAGCGTCATTGAAACAATTACAGATACAGCCACAGATATAGTTACCACCCAACCCAAAGGTTTGAAAAGTATTCCGGTGATACCACCTAACATGGTCAATGGAAGGAAAACCGCAATGATAGTCAGCGTGGATGCAATTACAGCTAAGCTCACTTCACTTGTACCATATATTGCTGATTCACGCGCGAAACCTCCCCGTTCAAGCTTTTTAGTAATATTCTCGAGTACCACAATGGAATCGTCAACAACCAACCCGATAGCAATTGATAGCGATGACAGCGTAATGATGTTGATGGTGCCATCGGATAAATACATGTAAATAAAACCGGTGATAAGTGATATCGGAATAGATAACGAAATAATAAATGTTGCTCTTCCTCGTCCTAAAAATATCAATACAATTACTACAACAAATATCAAAGCATAAAGTAATGTTTCCGAAAGGTTATTGATAGATGCAGTTGTATTAAGAGATGTATCCATCAGAACATCTACTTTCACATCAGGAGGAAGTGTTTTTTCAATATCTGCAATTTTAGCTTTTATTTTATTTGCTACTGTAACTGTATTTGCATCCGACTGCTTCTGCACCATTACACGAACTGTTTTCTGGCCATTAGCACGTTCGTAAGAATCAATCTCTTTTAGGCTATCCGTAACCGTTGCTATATCTTTCAGGTAAACCGTTTTCCCATTAACATTGCTAATGACAATGTTTTTTATAATATCACTGCTTTCAAATTCACCCTGCAACCTGAGCGGTATATCTGATTTCCCAACTTTAAGACTTCCTGAAGGCAGGTTTAAATTATTTGCAGTCAATATACCGCCAACTCTTTCAATAGTTAAATCATAAGCATCCAGTTTACGCGGATCAACATTCACCATTATGGCTCTTTCAGGCGCTCCCATTTGCATTATGTTTCCCACACCATCAATGCGGTTAAGAGGCTGAATGAATTTTTTATCCAGTATGTCTTTTATTCCTTCATAACTTTCATTAGAGGTTACAGAAAACATAATTACTGGCATCATGCTGGTGCTTAATTTTAGAATAGTAGGACTTTCCACATCATCAGGGAGATTTCGTTCAGCCGATCCTACGGCATTACGCACTTCGTTAGTAGCTTCATCAAGGTTGGCGCCCCATTCAAACTCCAGCATAACAACCGATATATTATCTTTTGAAGTAGATGTAATTTTCTTCAGGTTGGAAAGAGAACCAAATCCGTCTTCCAGTTTTCGGGTAATATTTTGTTCCACATCGGCAGCGCTTGCCCCTGAATAATATGTAAATACAGAAATATAAGGAGGATCAATTTTGGGAAAATAATCCACCGGTAACTGCATATATGAATAGATCCCGAATATCAGCACACCTATGGTGATCATGATGGTGCTGACTGGTTTTTTAACAGCTGTGCTATATAAACTCATAAATTAATTTTTAAAATTGTTTAATCATCTTCAAGTGCAACTATGGAATTATTTTTCTATGATAATATGTGATTGATCCATAAGTTTATTTTGACCTACAATTATTACTTCATCACCTTCTTTCAACCCTTCTGTAATTTCTGTTTTATCATCAATAAGGCTTCCTGTAACAACTTTAATTTTTTTCGCAATACCATTATTATTTACAAAAACATACATGTCGTTGGTTCCTGTTTGTTTTACCAATGCTATTGTTGGAACCATGATAGCATTACCTTTGCCAAGATTGAGTTTTATTTTAGTAAACATTCCCGGGCGCAATTTTAAATTTTCATTCTCAATGGTAACTTCAACTGTAAATGTTTTCGTTGAATTATCTATAGTAGGGTAAATCTTAGAAACACTTCCGCTCAAATTCATATCAGGATAAATATCTGATTTAACTGTAGCCTTCATTCCTGTTGTTATTAAAGGAAAGTACGATGCGGTTACTCCTATTAATGCTTTCAGTTGGTTTATCTGGACAATTGAAACTATGGCAGGTTTGCCTATTGAAGCAACAGGAGTACCGGAATAGATTTCGCCATCTTCAAAATATTTTCCTGATATAACTCCGCTGAACGGAGCTCTAAGCTGTGTATTGTTTAAAAGATTCTGATAGCTGGATTTTGCAATTTCATATGTTGACTTGGTCAAGTCGTACTGCTGAGCAGAAACGCTGTTCGTTTTTTTCAGCGTATCCATGCGGCTGAAATTTGTTGCTGCTGTCATTAATGAAATCCTTGACTGCTCTAAAGTTGTTGAATCCATCACTGCAATAACCTGCCCTTTCACAACATTACTTCCAATCTCCACATTGAATTTTTTTATCCTACCTGCCATTGCCGGCGCTAAGTGTATTTCTTCATAAGCAACTAAAGTGGCAGTATAATCTATTGTGCGTGATATTTCTTCTTTCTCCGCAATCATAGTTTTTACCAACACGGTATCTGTATTTTTTGTTGTTGTATCTTTCTCATTCCCCTTCTTGGATGTACAGGATGTTCCCATGATGAATATTCCCGACAAAAGTGAAATCATTAAAATTTTTACTGTGTTCATATTTGTATTTTTTTATAGTTTATTGTTTATTTTCTTTAATGCCAGGTCAGCGTTCAATAACTGAAGCAGGATACTGGTATAACTTGTTTCTGATGTAAGATAACTGCTATTGGCGCTTGTCAGTTCAAGGCTGGAAACCAGTCCCTGGTCATATTTCAGGTTCATTTTTTCAAGCACTTCTTTTGCAACATCCACACTGCTTTTCTGATTCAGGTATTGTTCCAAAAGATTGGAATAATTATAATTGAGTTGTTTTTCCTGCAGGGTCAGCTGCTGTTTTAAAAGGTCTTTGGTATTAGCCGATATTCTATAATCAATTTTTGCCTGGCTAAGCTGTGAGCATTTCTGACCGCTTGAAAATATTGGAACAGATAGTGTAAGCCCCAGAACATTATTAGGTGTCATATCAAAATGAGATTGTTTTATTTTCTCAGTATAGGAATAATAAGCTGAAAGGGTTGGTAAATAATTTGCTTTCTTCAGGTCAATATTTTTTTCTGCAATTTTACTTTGCATATCGAGTAATTTATAGCTCAGGTTATTTTCAACATTGAATTTCTCTGTACCTGCTGTTAATGCTATATTCTTCTGAATCATATCATCAAGATTTGAAGTCAGCTTAATTACCGTATCTGATTCAATGCCTAATTGTAGTCGCAACAGGTTATAACCCAACTCTACCTGTCTTTCGGTTGATTTAAGTGCATTTTCAGCAGTAGTTACCATGACGGAAAGCTTTTTAGCTTCAATTTCTTCTACGGTTCCTGCTTTGACAAGATTGTTAGTTTTCTCATAAATTAATTTTGAATTGACAACATTTTCTTTTACAAGATTTAATAATCGCTCGCTTACCAAAATAGTGTAATATGCCTGCATGGTCAACTCTTTTACACTTTGCTCATCATTCTGGTAACTTTGTTCTGAAAGTGTTTTGGCAAGTTTTGAAAGTTGCACACCAACATAATAAGCGCCGTTAAAAATAAGCTGGCTTGCTGTTGCCTTAAAATTGCTGGTAGGGTTAAACTCAATAGTAACAGGTGGCGCCAGAGGATTTAACTGTAGCGAGGCTTCAGCTCCCAGGTAATTTGTATAATCTACCGATGCACTGATCTGGGGCAGGCCAACAGCAATGGCTTCTTTTATCTTTTGCGTAGATTTATCAACACTGTATTTTGAACCGACCAGTGTTTTGTTATGATCGATGGCAAATTTCACAGCGCTGTCGAGCGACAAGGTAAGGGGTTGCTGTGCCTGCAGCAATAAAACATTTAAGCAAAAAATACTGCTAAAAATGATTTTAAAAATTGTTTTCATTCGTTTAATTTTTAATGATAATCCTGTCATATTTTTGTTATTCTTTATGCTGATTTTTGTTTAAAATATATTAATAAAAAAAAGGTTGATGCACCAATTGTTGCCGGTATCAACTTTATGAAATTATAATTTTTCCGCATTGCTTTTAATATGATTTATTACTTTATAAAATGTTTCAATATCCGACTTGGAAAGACCATCCTGGAGTTCTTTAACCAGTTTAAACTCTATTTCCAGGTACTGCTCAATGATTTTTTCTCCTTTTTTGGTAACCATAAGATAATTCTTTCTTCTGTCGTTTTTATCGACCACTCTCCTTACCAATTCTTTCTCTTCCAATGAGTCGATAAGTCTTAATATTGAAGACTTATCCCTTCCCATCATTTTAGCCATGTCATTTTGGATAACATCTTCACTTTTCATATTAATTGTATGAAGCAACCCGAACTGCTCAAGCGAAAGTTTAATCTCTGTTTGCTCGAATGCTTGTTTTTTAAGTACCCTGAACATTTCATGCATCATCCTGCATATTATCATTCCTAAGGGTATGTTCTTCTTTTCCATTTTAATAATTTAAAAACGGTACAAAGATAAAAATATATAGTTGATATATGCAACTATTTATTAAAAAATATTTTTATCGGGATCAAAACAAACTTTGTATACAACAGGCTGTGTGAATTTTATTATAAAAAAATATACTGCAGTGCCAACCCGCAGACTATGCCTGCAGGTATCGGCATTACCGAGTTTGCCAAAGATGTAGAACAGGAACAGTGCTTCATATGACAGTTTTGTGGTAGGTTCAAGTTCAGTTCTTCGATTGTACTTTTGTGCTAAAATCCACCACTACGCCAAGCCGTAAACCTTTATGCACAACATAAGCGTAGTTGAAATAGCTGGTTGAGCGTAGCCGAAACCAGCATAACTTCGCTTTATCAAACAAGTTTGAACAGCTTCGCCGGGAAATAAAAAAAAGCGTCCCAAATTTTCGGGACGCTTTCATTCGCTTTTGGGTGGAAGATGGGATTCGAACCCACGACCAACGGAACCACAATCCGCTACTCTAACCAGCTGAGCTACATCCACCGTTTTGAGAGTGCAAATTTATAAAAAATTCCTTTTTAAAAACAAACTGAAGTATAAATAAATTAAATTTGTGATATTAAAGCTTAGAAATTTGCCCGAAATAAATTCAAAAATAAAAGTTTTATTCATCTCAAGTTGGTTCCCAAACCGCGTAAAACCTACTTTAGGCAACTTTGTCCATAAACATGCCGAAGCAGTTTCACAATATGCCGATGTAAGTGTTTTGCACGTTTGCTTTGATGAAACGCTGAAAGGAAAACAAGAAATAGTTTATTCTTCCGAAAAAAATATCAACTCCATTTTTATTTATTTAAAAAAAATCAACTCCCCTATTCGTCAATTCATTAATTACCTGAAAGCTTATCGCAATGGGTTGAAATTGATTTCAGAAAAATATGGGAAGCCTGATATTATCCATGCAAATATTATATTTCCGGTTGGATTGGTTTTCTTATTCAACAAAGCATTTAAAAAATTTCCGTTTGTTGTAACCGAGCACTGGACAGGCTTCTTACCCGACGACCCTGAGAAAATAAGTTTCATTAAAAAATATTTAATTAAAAGAATTACCAGGAAATCAAAAAAGGTTTTGCTAGTTACTGAAAATTTAAAAAATGCCATGCTTAATCTTGGTTTCAAAGGGGATTACAAGGTTGTTCCAAATGTTGTTGATACTTCGTTATTTGTCATTACTGACCAAAACAAGAAAAGCATAAAAAATATTTTACATATTTCATCGTTTGTTGATGAACAGAAAAACATTTCAGGTATACTGAGAGCAATAAAAAAATTATCAGAAAAAAGAAACGATTTTGCCATGCATTTCATTACCGATGGCGATGCACAGCCATTTATTGATTATGCAAAAAACAATTCTTTGCTTGACAAATATGTATTTTTTCACGGAACTAAAAGTACCGGTCAAGTTGCTGAAATGCTTGAGCAGTCTGACTTTCTGCTCTTATTCAGCAATTACGAAAATTTTCCATGTGTTATTGTTGAAGCATTTTCATGCGGAGTACCGGTTGTTTCGACCAATGTTGGCGGCATTTCCGAACATGTTTCAGATAAACACGGAATATTAATAAAACCGAAAGATGAAAATGCTTTGTTAACAGCAATCGGACAAATGCTTGACAATACTGATAAATACGACAAACAATTCCTTCATGACTATGCTGAAAATAATTTCAGCTACAAAAGTGTAGGAAAACAAATCAATGATATTTATTCTGAAATTTTAAACAAAAAATAATTTGTTCAGCAAGATATTAAATACCTTCAGCACTAAGTTTATTACGGCTATCATTAATTTTTTTATTGCTGTAATAATTTCGCAATACCTTGGTGCAACAGGAAAAGGCGAACAAGGAATCATTATCACTACCATTACACTTATTCTGATCTTTTCAAATCTTATTGGAGGCCCATCAATTGTTTACCTTGTTCCACGACATCCGTTACAACGCATAGTAATTCCTGCATATGCATGGTCGTTGCTTACCAGCATTATATTTTTCTTTATAATGAACCTGGTTTATATCGTAAAGCCTGAATACATCTTGCATGTAGTAATTCTTACAACCATCAATTCTTTTGCATCAATCAATAACTCGGTTTTGATCGGCAAAGAAAAAATCAAAACCAACAACTACATTAACCTTCTGCAAACTATCGTCATTATTGGTTCTTTACTATTCTTCTTTAACATTCAGAATAAAATAGAAATCTACTCTTACATCAAAGCATTGTATTTCGGCTTTGGAATAAATTTTATTTTAGGTTTTATTTTCATCATTCCATTTTTCAAAAAGCAAATTAATCCTACAGGTAAATTCAATGAGGCTTTACAGGGATTATTAAAATTCGGTTTCTGGAATCAACTCGGGACAATAGCGCAAATGCTAAGCTTCCGCATCAGTTACTATTTTATTGAATACTTCAACGGAACAAAAGATGTTGGAATTTATTCTAACGGAATTTCAATCATTGAGTCTGTTTGGCTTGTTACTACAAGCATTACGCTTGTTCAATATTCGCGTATTGTGAATTCCGAAAACAATGAATACTCGCAAAAACTTACCATTCGCTTAACCCGTATAAGTTTACTTTCAATCTTTTTCATTCTTATTCCGCTGGTTTTATTACCATCTTCGTTTTACACTTTTATCTTCGGTCATGAATTCGGCGACATCAATAAAGTCATCTGGACACTTGCACCGGGTGTTCTTATTTTCAATATTGTTAATATTACCGGTCATTATTTCTCGGGAACAGGCAAATATCACATCAATGCTTTAGCTATGGGAGTAGGCTTTGCAGCAACTTTAATTTTCGGGTTAATATTAATTCCACTTTACGGAATTATCGGAGCCGGCATCACTGCTTCTATTTCATATATCGTCACGGCAATTGTAATTTCAATTATTTTTTCAAAAGAAGCGAAATGCCGCATTATTGATTTGATGCCCAAACCTGGCGATATTAAAAATTATTACAACGAATTTATTTTACTTTTTCAAAAAAAATAAATTATATGAGCAAACTTTCAAAAGCGCTGAAAGCATTCAGTTTAATATTTTCGAAACCCTATTTATTGAACGCTATACTTGACGATGAAGAAGTAAAAAAGAATTATGTATTTTCGAAATACAATTTACCTAATGGCCTTCCAAAGGTTGATATTACTGAGCTTTTTCCTGATTTTGAAGACACTATCCTACCCTACAGTTTTCTTGACGGTTCATCGCTTCCCACTGACTTTGCCTTACTTCGCGGATTTGCAAAGAAAATACACTGCAAAGATTATTTTGAAATAGGCACATGGCGCGGCGAAAGCGTAGCTGTTATTTCACCTCTTGCTGAAAGCTGCACCACGCTTAACCTTCCTGATGATGAAATGAGAAAACTGAAATTGAGCGAAGATTACATCAACATGCATCGTTTCTTTTCAAAAGACTTAAAGAATGTAACACACATACAGGCAAACTCGCTCACATACGACTTTTCACAACTCAATAAAAAATTCGATCTGATATTTATTGATGGCGATCATCACAGCGAAAGCATTAAGTCCGACACCATGAATGCTTTCAAATTATTGAAAGATGAGAAATCAATTATTGTATGGCACGATTACGGCTTAGGCACTGAAACCGTGCGATGGAACACACTTGCAGGCATTCTTGATGGTTGTCCGGCTGAATGCAGAAATAAAATTTATCATGCATCCAATACGCTTTGCGCTTTCTACACAAATGAAAAATTAAAAACATCTGTTCTAAAACCTAACGAAAAGCCTGGCAAATATTTTTCAGTGCATCTTAAGGCGCATCGGATATCTTAAAAGGTATACTCGTTCTTATCTGGATTGCAAAGGCAAAACTGTTTAGAACGAGTTATACCGTACAGAAAACAAAAAATATTTTCGCAAAACTCTTTTCTGTCGGTATATAAGGAGAATTGATTTTAGATTTTAGATTTTAGATTTGGGATTTGAAACTTAGTATTGGGAACTTTAGTTTTGCAATTGGTATTATTCATTAATAAAAATCTTCTTCCAAATCAGGAAGCATACGTAACGCCATACAAAATCCTGTGTTTTCACATATTTTGAACTATTGAAAATTTGTTCCCAGTTTTTTAGGAGTAAATCGGTTTTTATTATTTCATTATTCGCACCAAGTTCAAAAACATATTTCTTTAAATCTTTATTGATTTTCAGAAGCCATTGTTGTTGCGGTGTTGCAAAACCCATTTTATCTTTTCGCAATCGGATTTCTTCAGGAATAATTCCTTTTACCGCTTCACGCATCAGGTATTTGCTCCACCCTTTACGAATTTTATAAACCGACGGAACTGAAAAAATAAAATTGATTAAATCCACATCATCCGAAAATGGTGTGCGCGATTCGATGGAATACTGCATGGAGCAACGGTCTTCCCAACGCAACAAATTTTTTAAATAATAATCGGTACAATATTTATTAAGAGATGCGTTAAGCGGTAATGAATTGAAATCATTTGCAAAGCTTATCTGCAAAGCATTTGAATTGATAAATGATTTTTGAAAATATTGCAATTCATCTTTTGCAGCGCTTGCAAATATAGGGTTTGCGAACGACGGAATAATTTTATCAGCGCCAATCTTAAACAACGATTTTACAAAGACACTTTTATTTATTGGTGAATTTGAAATATTACTCCATTCAGAATAAAAATCATTTAACCGAAAACGTTTCAACAATTCCAAATAATAAGATGTGTAAAAAACCGGATAACCTGCAAACAGTTCATCCCCACCCTGTCCGTCTAACAATATAGTGATGCCATTTTCTTTTGCAGCCTGCATCACTTTGCTTTGTGCATATGTACTTGTTGAATACAATGGAATATCCTGGTGATAAATTAATTTTTCCAAATCGTTCAAAATATTTTCTGCGCGACAGTCAACTTTAACCCACTTTAAATTATTACTCTCAACAACTTTCTTCGCCCATTTCGATTCATCCGAAGAATCACTTTCATTCGATGCAGTGAATGCTGTGATTTTATCGGTAAGCTGCGAGAGTTTGTTTTCTTTATTCAGTTTATTTGCAACGCTTATAATTGTAGAACTATCCAATCCTCCGCTTAAACAAAAACCTACAGGTACATCCGAACGCAGGCGAATATCAACCGAATGCGTGATATGCTCCAATAATTTTTCAGAATATTCTTTTAGTTTATTTTCAGAAAAAGTAGTCGTTGCATTTTCATAATTGAGCGAAAAATATTTTTTAATTGAAAGCTCTTGGCATTTTAAATCATAAATAAAATAATGAGCCGGTTTGAGTTCAAAAATATTTTTATAAAAACCTTCTTCGTGCAATTCAACCTGCGCATGTAAAAGATGCTTGAATACTGCGCTGTAGTTAATTTCTTTTTTTAAAAACGGGATTTTCAATAAAGCTTTTTGTTCCGAAGCAAATGCAAAACAATTTTCATCATTATAATAATACATTGGCTTTACACCAAACCTGTCGCGTGAACCGAAAAGAATATTTTTTTCTTTATCATAAATCACAAACGACCACATCCCGTTTAACTTGTCAAGACATGCTGTTCCCCATGTTTCATATGCTCTAAGCAACACTTCAATATCACTTTGTGAAATAAAACGACAACCTTTTGAAGCCAGTTCTTCACGCAATTCAATATAATTATAGATTTCGCCATTGCAGGTAATCCATATATTGCCATTACTATTACACATGGGTTGATGTGCCGCTTCCGAAAGATCGATTATGGAAAGTCGTCTGTGTCCAAGCGCCAGGAAAAACTCATTATTAAAATCACTGATTGATTTTTCAGGACAGTATTTTAGTTTTGAGTTCCATGATTCTTTTTGTGTATCATCCGAACCGGCAGGAAAACAAACATCATGGTTCACCAAAACAAAACCTTCATCATCAGGTCCGCGATGTTTCATGCTTGCTGTCATTCTTTTTATCAGCAAAGGCAAATCGGAGTTAATTTTGTTTTTTATTGCTATGCCTGCAATTCCACACATCTCATCATAAATCTGGTTCGCTAATTTACATTTTATTTTCTATTCATTTTTATGATTTCAAAATTTAACAGGATATACTAAAAATTAACTTTTTACAATAAACATTATTATATTTAATATAAAATTATTATTTTTACGAATAAATAAAAAATACTTTTTAAGATTACATGCTAAATCCAATTAAAAATAATTCGAATAATAAACTTTCTGTTAAGAACAAAACGAACCAGAAAAAGATAAGTAATTCTATTAATAAAACACATGGTAATATTTCTGTAAAAAACAATTCAAATGAATTTAATTTTAATGCTCTAGCCGAAATCTCTCCATCTGCCATATTTATATATAGTAAAAACAAAGTAGAATATGTTAATGATGTAGCTGCTGAAATAACAGGGTATTCAAAGGAAGAATTGCTTCAAATGAAATTTTGGGAAATTGCTCACCCCAAAGTTCAGGAAAAATTAAAGAAAAGAGGTCATGACAGGCTTTCAGGAAAAAAAATTCTCAGCACATATGAAATCCCTATCCTTACCAAAAATGGGAAAACCCGATATATCGAATTTACAGCAAAAGTAACTGAATACAAAGGTGAACCTACAGCCATTGGAGTAGCAATTGATATTACCGAGAATAAACTTGCACTGGAAGAAATCAATTTTAAAAATTCACAAAGAATACAATTTCAGAATTCGCTGGTAAAACTCTTAAAAAATGACGAATACGACCTGAATAAATTTTTCAAGATACTAACGAAAACTGTTTCGAATACACTTAATGTTGAAAGAACAAGCATATGGCGTTTTACCAGCGACAGAAAATTCCTTTCATGTGATTTATTATATATAAAAAGTAAAAATGAATACTCCATTGAGAATATGTTGGAAGTTGAAAAATTTCCGAAATATTTTAATGCGCTATTTAATGATTTAAGCATTACGGCTGATGATGTTTTAAAAAACAAATCCACTAGTGAATTCAACGAAATATACCTGAGACCGCTAAACATCATTTCCATGATTGATATTCCTATTCAGATAAAAGGAAAAGTTATTGGTGTAATTTGTTGTGAACATACAAAAACAAAAAGACATTGGACCGAAGAAGAACAGGACTACGTTACTTCTGTTGCCGAGATTGTTTCAATTAATATTGAAGCAAATGAAAGAAATAAAACTGAAAAATCATTAAGTATTGCTTATGATAAAATAAATTCAGCATATAAGAAACTAAAGGAACGAGAAGAATATATCGGAATTGAAAAAGAAAAACTGGAGATAACATTACGTTCAATTGGTGATGGTGTAATTACAACAGATTGTAAAGGAAATATTATTGTACTTAATAAAACCGCTGAAATCCTTACCGGATGGACTCAAGCTGAAGCTTCGGGTAAACCACTTGATACTGTTTTTGTCCTTATTGATGATACTACCAAAAAAAAATGTGATTCACCTGCTGAAAAAATTTTCACAACAGGAGAATATAAAGAGCAATCGAATAATACAACATCTCTTTTATCAAAAAATGGAACCAAACGAATAATATCCAACAGTGCTGCTCCTATTTGCGATTCTAAAAACAAACTTATAGGCACTATCATTGTTTTCCGCGATATAACTGAACAAAAGCGTTCAGAGTTGGAATTGAAAGAAAATGAAGAAGGCTACCGCACATTATTCGAAGCTGCCAATGATGCCAATATGATATTACAGGACGGTGTTTTTGTTGCATGTAATGAAAAAGGGTTCAAGATGTACAAATGCGGTCCCGAAAAATTAATTGGAAAAACGCCTTATGATTTTTCGCCCCAGTTTCAACCCAATGGAATAGATTCAAAAACCGCTTCACAGGAAAAAATAAACCTGGCGCTACAAGGCATCCCTCAATTTTTTGAATGGACACATAGAAGAGCTGATGGCGTTGATTTTTATGCTGAAGTAACACTGAATAAAATCATCGTTCAGAATAATGTTTTCCTGCAGGCAATTGTTAGAGATATCGACTATCGCAAGAAGATGGAAAAGGAGCTTCAGAAAAATGAAGAAATATATCGACTGATTTCTAAAGCTGCTTCTGATTATGTATTTTCTTCACTCATTGATGAAAATGATAACTTAACTTTAGAATGGGTTGCCGGCGCATTTGAAACAATTACAGGTTATAACCTTGAAGAGTATTCTGCAAAAGGCGGCTGGCGCGCTTTTATCCATCCCGACGATATAAAAGTCGACCAGATGGATTTTCATAATCTCAAACTCAGCAAACCTGTTGCTACTGAAATCAGAACGATCACAAAAAACAAAAGCATAAAATGGGTTAGGGTTTACGCACATCCGGTTATCGATCCTGAAAGCAAAAAATTAACAAGAATATACGGCGCTGTCCAGGATATTACAAAAAGAAAAAAAGCAGAAGAAGACCTGACTAAAAGCGAAACTAAATACAGAACGCTTATTGATTCTACAGATACAGGCTTTGTAATCATTGATCAACAAGGCAAAGTTTTGGATGCTAATCAAAAGTATGTTCACCTTGCAGGATTTGAGAATATAAGTGAAATTCTTAATCACAATGTTCTGGAATGGACATCCGATGAGTCAAAAACTCAGAATGCTGAAGCTATCAGGCTTTGCAAAACACAAGGTTTTATTCGCAACCTCGAAATTGAATATGTTCATAAAAATGGAAATAAAGTATCTTTATTGATAAGCGCAACTATTGCAAAAACAGATTCCGAAACAGTAATGATGTCATTGGTTTCCGATATAACTCACCGGAAGCAGATAGAAGATGCATTACGTAAAAGCGAGAACCATCTTCACAATATTCTCGAAATGTCTAATCTTTCAATGGCTATCATAGGCTTTGACAGAAAAGTTGAATACATCAACAGGCATGCTGTAAAAACTTTTGGCTACAACCCAAAAGATATTACAGATATGGATTCATGGTTTCGTTTAGCATATCCCGATGAAAAATATCGTGCCGAAGTTATTGACCAATGGACGGGACTTGTTAATAAAGCCATGAAAGAGAATTGTGAAATTGAACGTCGCGAATATCTTACTACCTGCTTTGATGGCTCTGTAAAGACCATGGTCATCTTTGGTGTTATTGTCGACGATAAAATTTTCGTGATGTTCGATGATATTACTGAAAGTAAAAAAGCGGAAGCAAAATTAAAAGAAAGTGAAGCAAAATTCAGGAAGATATATGAAAGCGGACCTTTGGGTATGGCTATTGTAAATAACAATTTTAATTTTACATCAGCGAATAATACCTTTTGTCAAATGCTGGGATATACAGAACAAGAATTAAAGCACCTCACATTTAAAGATATTACACATCCCGAAAATCTTAGTGAAGATATAAAAAATATAAGAAAACTTTTTTCCGGTGAAATCCCTTTTTATAAAACCGAAAAACAGTATATATGTAAAGATAAAAAAAATATCTGGGCTTCTGTTACTGTTACTGCTAATTTCGACAACAATGACAATTTCGTATACTTTGTAGTCATGATTGAAAATATTACAGAACGAAAACAACAGGAAGAAGTAAAACGTTTGAATGAAGCCCGACTTGAAGCGCTCCTGAAACTTAATAACCTCACTGATAAACCAGAAGATGATTTAATTGATTTCGCCCTGAATGAAGCAGTAAAACTAACAGGCAGTAAATTTGGATTCATCGGGTTTATGAGCGATGATGATGAAATAATAACATTACATGCCTGGTCGAGCGAAGTAATGAATCAATGTAAAGTAAAAGATACATTCAAGCAATTTGCAACCAAGGACATTGGAATTCTTGGTGCCCCTATAAGAAACAAACAATCGATAATTTCAAATAATTATTCATCAGAAGATCCGTCGATTCATAACTTACCTGAGGGACATATCCCTATTATAAGATATATGAATATCCCCATATTCGATGGAGATAAAATTGTAATTGTTGCCGCAACAGCTAATAAAGAAACCGATTATAATGAAACCGATGCCAACCAGCTTACCCTATTAATGAAAGGCATGTGGCAACTTATACAACGAAGAAAAACCGACAGGGCACTTAAAGAAAGTGAAGAACAGTACCGGATCATAACTACTAATGTCAACGATATCATTGTAAAATTCGGAACCAACGGAAAACTATTATATATATCTCCAAGTTATGAAAAAACATTAGGGTATGATATTGAAAATATGATCGGGCATTCTGTTTTTGAATTTTTCCATCCTGATGAAATTACCTTTCTACGTGAATATACCAGTAACTTATTACAAAAGAAAGCGCCCAATATATTAAGGCATCGCTTACGCAAAATAGATGGTTCATACATTTGGTGTGAAACAAATAATCAAACCATCGTTAATGAAAACGGCACTATTAAAGAGTTTGTAGCTGTTATCAGGAACATCACAACACTACTCAATTCAGAAAGATTACTAAAAGAAAAGGAAGCTGCCGAACTTGCCAATAAATCAAAATCTGAATTTCTTGCCAACATGAGCCACGAAATAAGAAATCCATTAAACTCAATTATTGGACTTTCAAATTCACTTGGACGTATGAACCTTGACCAGGAACAGGGAAATATAGTTGAAGCACTAAAAATATCATCCAACAACCTTTTGAATATTATTAACGATGTTCTGGACTTTTCAAAAATTGAAGCCAACAAAGCTGAAATCCTGAAATGCAATTTCAATATAAAAGAAATCATAAACAGTATCTATTTATCAAATAAAACAACAGCCGAGTTCAAAAACCTTTCATACAGTTATCATATTGATGAAAATGTTCCTGAAAATCTTTATGGTGATAGTATAAAATTAAAACAGATACTTATCAACTTAACAGGGAATGCAATCAAATTCACTGAAAAAGGCTCTGTATCTATTAATGTCAAAGAAATTAAAAGAAAGATTTCTCAATCTACTATCCGTTTCGAGATTACTGATACAGGTATTGGAATAAAAGAAGATGACAGGGATAAAGTTTTCGAATCGTTCACACAGCTCGACAGTTCTACCACGAAATTATTTGGAGGTACAGGATTAGGGCTTGCTATTGTAAAACGATATACCGAACTATTAAAAGGAAAGATTGATTTTGAAAGCCAGATCAACAAAGGAAGTACATTCTTTGTTGAAATTCCTTTTATCATTGCTGAAAAACAAAATGCAGAAACAGAAATAAAACCATCTATGGGTAATGACAAAAAACATAAAATAAAAATCTTGCTTGTTGAAGATGACGGGATAAATCAACTATACATGAAAAGCTTTTTAAATAAAATGGGGTATAAAGTTGACACCGCGTTCAATGGGATACAAGCATTGGAAAAATATGACAATTCAGAATACGATATCATTTTAATGGATGGCCAAATGCCCAAAATGGACGGGTTTGAAGCTACTCAAATAATTCGCGAAAAAGAATTAAAAAGTAAAAAGCACACTAAAATTATTGCAATTACAGGTTATGCTGTTACTGGCGATAAAGAGAAATTTATAAATGCAGGAATGGATGATTATATTGCCAAACCTATTGATGAAAATAAATTACTTGAGCTCATCAAACAATATACCGACGATTTAAATAAATAAAAACTACAATACAATTCGGTAATTACAATTTTTAACTATTTAACATCATCCAGTTTTTCCTGGACTTCCTTAACAGCCTTAGTTTGATCTTCTATTTCTTTAGTTTTTTCTACCTGGGCTTTTTCATTATCGGAAATATCTGATTCGGCTTCGGTGATTTTCTTTTTATAATCTTCTATATCGCCATGCAATTTTTCATTCTTCTTTTTCAGCGATGCCAGTTCATCTTCCAAATCTTTTTGTTTTGCAAGAGCCGCATCAACTTTTTTCTGTATGGCTTTTTTACTTACATCAACTGCAAATTTTTTCACAATTTTTTCAGCAACATTATATGCAGAAGAATGTGTTGACGAACTAACAAATGCTCCGCCTAAATCAAATGCCACAATCAATTTAATTCCGTCATCTTCTTTTTTGGTGTAAGCATAAACATCAACAGTATTCTGCGACATATCCGTAATGGAAGCATTATCAGCAAATATTTCCGATTTGTTGCTTACCTTGGCATTATAATCTTTCATTAGTTCTTTCCACGATTTTTCAACCATCGATTCATCAGCTTCATAAATCATAACGGTTAATACAGGATTCGTTCCTTCCGCAATTTTTTCTTTCTCTTCTTTCACTTTAATTTCCTGGGCATTCAAATTGAAACTGAATGCAATTACAATTGAAGCAAGAATAATTTTTTTCATATTTATTTTTTGTTTTGTATTCTTCAAATTAAAAACGAATCCATGTTTTCGCTTTACTAACCTATCATTTATTTTTCCTGAAAAATAATCAATACCCCATTCTATTTATTAACAATTTAAGAAAAAACAAAATTATATAAAAAAATTATGTAATTTTATTTATTCATGCATCTTAACGTTAAATCAAAATTTAAACCTATGAAAAAACTTGCTTTAACTTTATTTGTCCTGATGATTAATTTTTCATTAGTCAAAGCTGAAGATGAAAAAAACGTAGTAAAATCAGAAATAAAAGATGTAACAATCTTTATTAATGGTGCACAAATTAATAGAACGGCCAGCACAACGATTCCTGCAGGCACATCGTATATCGTTTTTGAAGGCTTGTCGCAATACATGAATACAAGCAGTGTTCAGGTTAAAGGTAATGGCGATTTCGTTATCATTTCTGTAACTCCGCAAATGAACTACCTGAAATCAAACGAAAAATCGAAAGAAGTAAAAACGCTTGAAGACTCTTTGGAATCATATAATTCACAACTCACCTATCAGCAAAGCCTCCTGGAAACGTACACTTCCGAGAAAAATATGATCATTGCCAATCAAAATATCGGAGGAAACCAGAATGGAGTTAAGATAGATGACCTTAAAGCAGCAGCCGATTTTTTCAGAACACGTCTTGCCGATATAAGTTCTAAAACAATTTATGTAAATGCAAAGATTAAAAAAATTCAGGATTTGATTTCAAATACCAATAACCAGCTTTCTTCCGAAAACGCAAAGAATAACAACCTCACCAGTGAAATTATTGTTGCTTTAACTGCCAAGGCAAAAATTGCAGCATCATTCGAAATAAGTTATGCTGTTTCAAATGCAGGATGGACCCCGTCGTACGACCTGCGAGCAACCGATACCAGCAGCCCCATTTCTCTTGATTACAGCGCAAATGTTTACCAATCATCAGGTGAAGACTGGAATAATGTTAAACTTACTTTATCAACAGGTAACCCAAGTGTCAATAATACCAAGCCAACTATATACCCATGGTATTTGTACATCTATGATAATTACAACAGTTACAAAGGCGGCGATGCGCTGATGAGCGTGGAAACAAAGAAAGACAAAGATGAAGCTGAAACATCAGGAAACGGTGAAAATATTCCAGCACCTTTAATGGAAGCCCAAACACCAGCAAATTATACTAATATAAATGCAAACACTACCAATTTTGAATTTAAAATTGATTTACCTTATTCCATAAAATCAGACGGAAAAACAACAGTAGTGCAAATACAGAAATACTCCCTTCCGGCAACTTACGAATATTATGCTGCGCCAAAACTTGATCCTAAAGCATACCTGCTTGCAAAAGTAACCGGATGGGAAGAATACAATCTTTTATCGGGAAATATGAATTTGTATTTTGAAGGTACTTATATCGGAAAATCATATCTCGATGTAAAGAGTACATTAGACACGTTGGATTTTTCTCTCGGACAAGACGAGAACATTGTTATCACTCGTACTAAACAAAAAGAATATTCATCAAAACAATTAATAGGAAATAATCGCAAGCTTAAAAACTCATGGGAAATAAACATTCGTAACAAAAAGAAAAATTCAATTTCTATTTCTATCGAAGACCAGCTCCCACTATCAACCGATAAAAATATTGAAGTTGAAAAAGAAATTCCAACCGATGCAAAATACGATGAAACAAATGGAATACTGACCTGGAAATATTCCATAAACAGTGCTGAAACTAAGCAAATCAATTTCAGTTATACTGTAAAATACCCTAAAGATAAAAATGTATATATAGAATAATCTAAACAAAAAACAAAATAAAAAGATCTATTATTTAAATTACCAGTTATTCATTCATACCGACAAGTTATCATTATTATTTCACCAAATACAAAATATCTTATTCTTATTATAAATAAAATTCCATATTTGCATTTAATAAGAGGTATGCAATATTAATCATATAAACCATTCATGAAATTATGAAAAGTAAATTTCTCAAATCATTTTTTTTTATTTCTTTCTTTGTTTTACACATCATTTATATTTGCCCAAATTGAAAATGAAAGAGGTGAAATAATTTTAAAAAATGGGGATACCCTTAAATGTAATATAAGTTATTTTAACAATTTCCCATCAGATATTATTACCCATGATAGCAATGGTGTAAAAAACATCATATCACCAATACAGGTTAAAGAAATTAAACTAAATTCCGGGAAAAAATTTATTCCCAGAACATACTTTAATAAAAATGATAGCATATTATTAATGTTTCAAGTTGTTATTGAATCTTCAAAAATTAGCTTATATACAAGAAATGAAAATGACATATTAAAATATTATGTTGCCAAGGATAGCTTATTGTACAGACTTGATAACAATGAAATTTATGTAGATAAAAAAGAAGGTACTTTTAAAAAATATGATTATCAATTTATAGGAATACTTAAAATTTTCATGTCTGACAGACCTGATATTATGGCAAAACTTGATAAAATTGAACTTTCAGAAAATGATATTATAGATGTTATAAATACATATAACAAAGGTGAAATTTCATATTTCTGGAAACCAAATAATAAAGTTACAATAGAATCAAACTGGGTATTTTTCGGACAATTCAGTAATTATCAAAATGTTTTTTATAAAGAAACAGATGGCTTTTCTTTTGGTATAATTGCCGGTTTACAATATTATTTTTCGAAGAACGGTCGTCATTCATTACGATTTACAGCAGAATATTCAAACTACAATTTTGCAAATTATACTGAATACTTTTATTACCTATATATAATAAACCAAAAGTTGTATAGTATTGGTTGCAGGTATGAACTAGACTATGTAAAAACGGATAATTATAATTTGTATTTTTTATTCCACATAGCTGATTTTTCTTATGTTTCAGAAACAAATAACCATATTGGAACAAAAGATAATTTTTTTACATTTATACCGAGAGTAAGCCCAGGAATTGGGATTGAGGTTAAACCGTTTCGGCGTACTGCTATATATGGAGAAATAAACCATCTCTTTAACACCAAAGGACTCCCATTAAATTTAAGTATTGGATTTAAATATGATTTTGGAAAAAATAGTTTTTAAAATTAAGCTACTATTATTAATCTTTTTCTTTATTTTAAAATTTTAAAAGCTCATCATACAAAAGCCTTGTTGGAAGCCCCATCACATTGAAGTACGATCCTTCAATATGTTTTATTGCTACATAGCCTATCCATTCCTGTGCACCATAAGCGCCGGCTTTATCATAAGGTTTATAATTATTGATATAATAGTGTATTTCTTCTTCTGAAAGTTCTTTAAAAGCAACTTTGGTGAGTGAGAAAAATGAAGTTGTTTTTAGTTTTGTCTTCAGGCAGATTGCCGTGATCACTTCGTGTTCATGACCCGATAATATTTTAAGAATACGAACTGCATCATTGAAATCTTTAGGTTTTCCTAGTACCTGGTTATTTATCCATACTATTGTATCAGCAGTAATAATAAGAGTATCATCTAGCAAATCATTATTGAATGCATTGGCTTTTTTTTCAGCCAGGTAAAGCGCAATTTCCTCACGTTTTAAATGCCTGGGAAAATCTTCATTTACATCTTTTAATTTTAAAGTGTAATTAATATCAAGCCCTTTTAAAAGCATTTGCCTGCGTGGCGATTGGGAAGCAAGAATTATATTATATTTTTTTAATTTTTCGGAAAGCATCATGGCAGTTAAAACAGGGAGAAAGTCAGCGCCATAGACGCAGCCCCGGCAATCATTATAAATTTGGAAATATTACTTAAAAAGCTGTAATCCGATTTATCTTTTGCTATAATTACAACATATATCATATATACAAAAGGCAAAACCAACAAAAGCAAAATATACCAGAATATAATTGCAAAATGTAAAGGATAAATAATAATATCAATATAAACCAACGAAGCAATAACTATAGTTATAATTCCTATCAAAACATATTTTGTTTTCGATACACCCATAACTACTGGCAATGTAGAACATCCACATTTTGCATCGCCTTCAAAATCTTCAATATCTTTAATTATTTCACGGATTAAAGAAGTAGCAAATGAATATGATATGTATGCCCAAAGGAAAAAATTCAGAAGTCGGTAATTTGCAATGATTGCCTGTCCCGATAAACGTAATGCATACATATCAAACAACCACACTATTATAATCGTAAAAGCAGATACAAAAGCAACTATTATATTACCTACCAGAAAATACGATTTGTACTTTACTGAATACAACCATAAAAGTATTGAAATAATAATAAAGATAGGTGCAAGCTTATATGAATGTACCTTATAACTCAGGTATGTTCCAATTAATACTGCAACAATATTAAAAATCGTATGAATAAGCATTGCAAACCTGCGCGATAAATGTTTACCGATAACGATTTTATCAGGACGGTTAATTCTGTCAGAACGAATATCAAAATAATCATTAATGGCATAACCTGCAGCTGCAATAAGTACTGTTGACAAAACAAGTAATGCAAAATCAAAATGACTGAAAGCAGGGCTAATATGCTCTGTATTCATTACAGGCACAATAATACAATACCTAAATAAGTATTGTATCAATATAATCATTAAAAGATTTGGAAAACGTATAAGCCTTAGAAACGGTGTCATTAAATTAATTTTACTACAAATTTATAAAAATATATCAAATATAAAAGGTTCAAAGGTCAATCCCTCACGTATCTTAATAATGCTATTTCAGCGAAAATAAACACAAGAGAAAGGAATATAAAAAGTTTCCATAAACGGACTCCCTGATTTATTTCTTCAATTGCTTTTGAAACTGTTTTACTTTTCAGGTCAAGCACATCAATTTTTTTATAAGATTCCGATTTTGCTGTAGCAGCTTTTATTTCATCAGAAATTTGTTCATCTGTTTCAAATTTCATTACTGATTCATTACGGTTATAATTAAATGAAACCCCTGCAATATCATTATTGCCAAGCTTTATAATATAATTCCCTGCCTCTTTTATCTGGTCGTGCGGATAAATATATGTTTGCATATCCATATTTTTATGTTCAGGAATTATTTCAAATTTTTTTTCAGATGATCTTATTTTAAAAGTCATATCTCCAGAAAGATCCTGTTTTTTAACTTCTATAGATTCATCATCTCCAATAGTATAAAATAATTTCCTGGCAGGAATACTGAATAATGTCATATTGTATAATGCAGGAACAAATATGGCATGTTTTGGAAAGTTGCTGAATTCAGCATCAACAGGCACAGAGGAAATATACAGGTTTCCTTTCCCATACTTATATGATAAAATAAAAGGTTCTCCATTTTGCAATTCCATAATTTTTTCATCAGATGAAAGTGTTTTACTTTTAAGCGGGTAATGCGATTTTACAATAGGGAGGTCCATATCATCGGATACTTTTTCAAACACATCGGTAAAAATTTTATGTTCTTCATTTACTTTAGAAACTTTTGTATCGGCTGTATCAAGCTTCTGAAAAACCGGCGCACTCATGGCATTTAAAAAAGAATTATACGAATTGATATCCATTTCAACTCCCGGAAAAACTGCAAGTGTACCGCCATTCATGGTATATTTCAATAATTCCTTTTCCAGTCCGCTTGAAATGGTTTTTATTCCGTCGATAATAACAAAATCAGATTGAGGTATCGATGAATAATCAAGTTTATTAATATTAAGGATTTTATAATCTATTAATGAATCATTTTGAAAAAGAGCATTGATATATATATTTTCCGACTGACAAATATTGAGTACCTTAATCTTCTGAGCAACTTCATACGAAAAATAAAACTTATCATCAAACACAACAGGGTTATCAATAATTTCAACATATGCATTTTGCATTCCTACTTCAGAAATGGTATATGATAACTTTGCTTCGGTTTCCGAACCAGCTGTAATATCAACACTTGCCAATGATTTTTGTTTACCATTAATAACTAATTTCAATGGGATCTTTTCTGCATCCTCATTCGAAATATTTTTAATCAATACTGATAATTGAACTTGTTTTCCCATTTGTATAACCGGTGTATCATACCAACAGCTATCAATAAATAAATTATTTTTTTCATTTGCTGTTAATGGAATCAAATGAATATATACCGAGGTATCTATTTTCAATTTATCAAAATCAAAATTCATTTCCGAAAAATCAGAAATAATAAATGAAACTTTTTCTTTACTTTTTACTGTTGAGAATAAATCATTCTGCCGGGTCAATATTTCTGAAAGCTTTTTTACTGAAGGCGAAACAGCAACTTCATTTAATAATTGCAAAAATTCTTCTTTAGTGTAATAAAACTGATGCTTGCCTTCAAAATCATTTGTCAGCAACTGAAAAATATCAGCAGGCTTGTATGATTCAGCAATTTCTTTAGCCTTCGATATTGCTTCTTCCAGCAATGTGCCTTTTTTCCCTATAGATTGCATACTGAAAGAATTGTCAATATATATACTAACAACACTCCCTTTTTTATTAATAACCTTTGCCCCCAGCGGAATATATGGTTGCGCAAAAGCAAGTACCAATGAAGAAATAGTTAATATTCTGGCAAGCAATATCAAAAAATGTTTGATCTTGGATTTTTTTTGTGTTTCCTGTTTTATTTCTTTCAGAAAAGACACATTACTGAATAGTATCCGGCGATAACGTCGAAAATTAAATAAATGAATAATTACAGGTATTGCTATTGTAAATAATGCAAATAAAAAATATGGATTTACAAATTTCATTTAAGCTTTTTCATTTATTCAGATGACAAAAGTATTTATTTATTATGATATACCCATTCTTTTTTAATTCCGATACCATCGGGGTGGAATACTTGTTTGCTCTTGGATTTCCATGCTGCTGTTTACTCGTTCTTATCTAATTTTAAAAATTATTAGAACAAGTTATGCTGCTAGTAATGCTTGTTATACTCGTTCTTATCAGGTTTGCAAAAGCAAAACTGTTTAGAACGAGTTATACCGTACAGAAAACAAAAAATATTTTTGCAAACCTTTTTTCTGTCGGTATAAAAGATTATTTTTGCGGTCGCAGCGGCGACCGTTTACGTATTTGTGTAAATCACACATTCAATTCCTGACTAATCATATTCATCACTATTGGAGAAATTTTATATTCGCATAAAATTTCAGGTTACACCGATTATTAACTGATATTACGCAAAATCATAATTTGTATTGAAACAACATTTTTTATTTTATGTCCTGTTAGGGACAACAGCTTGGTATAAAAAGTACAACTCACTTCTTATTGTACCGTAGGTACTACACTTTCAAGACCATATAGCTTTCAAGCACGTTCAGCTAATTGGGTTGTGCCTATCTGCCTCGTCGGCAAGACGGGCAGCACACAACTTCATAGCGATTTTTTATTTTACCAAGCGGTTATGCCGATGAGATAGATGTTTTAGTACAATTTATTGGACTATTACATATATATAATCAGTATTATACAACTATTTAATATTAGTTTGTGTCTTTTTTTTAATTTCTCGAAATCGCATTTTTATAATTATTTATTTGAAAAATAGAATTTTAAAATGTTTAAGGATATATTTTTTAGTTTTTTTTTCTAAAAAATTTAATTCAAAAACATATGTTTTTATAAAAAAATGTATATTTACAAACTTTAATTGATTATTATCCCACAAAAATATTTTAAAATATTTATGAAATTTTTTTTCCAATATATTTTTTTGTGTGTAATACCTATGATTAATATTTACTTTGTTTCCGCACAGGAACATTCAGAAATAACGTTTTCCAAAACAAAAGGAACATTGAACTTAAATTTTAATTAATAATATTTTTATGAAAAAAAGTACTCTATCTAATTTCACTACTGGTATAATAGGGTTTATACTGCTTTCATTTTTTTCATTTAAGGTAAGTGCGCAGCTAAATATCACACCGATGACCCCCTTGCAATTAGTACAGAATGTGCTGGTAGGCGGAGGTGTGAATATTAGTAATATTACAATAACTAAAGGAACCAGTTCAATGTATGGTTCATTTACTAATGGCAGTACAACAAACCTTGGGCTTAATAAAGGTATAATTTTATCCACAGGCAAATGCTCTGAAATAAGTAATCCTGTGGCTTTTTTTATGGATAACCACAAAGGATTACCAGGTGATGACGACCTTAATATAATTACCAATCCTGATACAACAAGAGATGCATGTGTTCTGGAATTTGATTTTAAACCCACTTCTGATACGATACGTTTTCGTTATGTATTCGGTTCTGAAGAATACCCTGAAAATGTTTGTTCTTCATATAATGATGTTTTTGGTTTTTTTCTAAGCGGACCCGGAATTTCAGGACCTTATCAAAATGGGGCTATTAATTTAGCACTTATCCCTGGCACAACTTTACCTGTAGCAATTAACACAATAAATAATGGAACTATGGGAGCAAATGGTATTCCAGGCGGATGTACTTCTCTTTCCTATTCTTCTCTATATGTAGATAATGAAGCTTTAGGTGGCACTACAATAGCATTTGATGGTTTTACTAAAGTATTTACAGCATGGCATCTGGTTACTCCATGTCAAAAATATCATATTAAACTTGCTATTGCTGATACAGGTGATGACGAATTTGATTCTGGCGTTTTTCTTGAAGCAAATAGTTTCGGAACTAATGGTTCTTTTACTGAAACAACTTTTACATCTGATGTAGATACTGCTGCTGTTGAAGGTTGTAATAATGCAATTGTAAGTTTTAATTTCAGTCAGGCTGTTACTGATACTACAGTAATCCATTATACTGTTGCCGGTAATGCAATAGAAGGAACTGATTATGCAGTTATCCCCGATAGTTTAGTTTTATTACCCGGTGCTGATTCAACAGGTTTCTGGATTTCTCCCTTTGTTGATGCACTTACTGAAGGAACAGACACTGTTTTAATAATCTATCAGAATATTTTTTGCGCTACAATGGACACGATAGTTGTTTTAATTAAAGATCATTTACCTTTAAATGTACATTCCAATACACTTTATGGTTGTAGCGGAGGACCTATATATATTGATTTAGGGATTACAGGAGGGTACCCACCATTTACATACACTTGGACCGGCGGTTATACTACACCTACAATAACTGTTTATCCTACCGCAAATACTACTTATTCATTAAATGTTCATGATAACTGCGGAGGAAATAAAAATGCTACCGCTGATGTTCATGTGAGTTATTTAAGTGCAGCTATTACTTCTGCCGATTCAACTATTAGTTGTTATGGATTATACGAAGGTTCTGCAACTGTTACTGCTACTGGTGGTGTACAGCCATACACATACGGATGGAGCCCTGCAGGTGGTCAATACCCAACGGCTGATAGCCTGGCAGCTGGAACATATATTGTTTGCGTTACCGATAGTTTTTCTTGTTTAAAATATGATACAATAGTTATAACACAACCACCTCTACTTACAGCAACAGTTTCCAACCTGGATTCTGTTTCTTGTCATGGATTGAATAATGGGTCAATAAGCGTTGCTGTAAATGGAGGAACTCCTGGTTATAGTTATCATTGGAATACAAACCCTGTTCAATCAAGTGCTACTGCTTCTAACCTTCCCGGTGGAACTTACACTGTAACGGTTACTGATAATAACAGTTGTATAGCTACTGCTACCGCAACAGTATTTGAACCGACTGCTTTTTCTGCATCAATGACAGATACTACAGTAATTCAATGCTATGGAGGAAACAATGGCAGCCTTACTGTAACAGCAACCGGAGGGACCCCAACTTATACTTACAATTGGAACACCACCCCTGTTCAACATACACCAACAGCATCTAACCTTACAGCCGGAACGTACATGGTAACAGTTACAGATCATAATGGTTGTTCATATGTTCTAGCTGCAAACCTTTCACAACCGGCACAAATGTTTACTAATATTACAGATGTTGATTCTGCAAAATGTTATGGAGGAAGTACAGGAAGCATAACAATCGCCGTAGCCGGCGGAACTCCCCCATGCACATACTTATGGAATACTATTCCTCCCCAAACAACACTCATTGCATCAAATATTCCTGCAGGAATCTATACTGTAACCGTTACAGATCATAATGGTTGTAATAATACCGTATCAGATACAGTATTTCAGCCCACTCAGATAAATGCGCTTATCACAAATATAGATTCGGTAATATGTTACGGGGAAAGCAATGGTAGTGTAACAGTAATTGCTTCAGGTGGTACTCCGGGCCCTGGTTATAATTATTTATGGAATACTACACCATCACAAAGTACTGCAACCGCATTAAATGTTCCTGCCGGGACTTATACTGTTACTGTTAGTGATAAAAATGGATGTACTCAATCGACATTTGCTCAAGTTCTTCAACCAAATGAGCTTTTAATTACACTTTATCCGGATGATGTAACTTGTCCTAATAGCCAGGACGGTGAAATATCTACCGATGTTAATGGAGGCGTTGGACCATACACATATTTATGGAGTAATGGGCAAATAACTCAAACTTGCTTTGATCTAATTCCAGGTTCATATAGCCTAACTGTTACCGACCACAATGGCTGTACAGAAATAAATAATGCAGTAATTGGAACAGAAACAAATCTTGATGCAAGTTTTTCTGCAAATCCTTTATCGGGTACTCTTCCACTTACTGTTCAATTTACATTTACAGGAGCTGATGCGGACACATATTATTGGGACTTTGGAGATGGAAATACATCTACTTTACAAAATCCGCAAAATATTTATACAACTGCTAATACCTTTACTGCTACATTATATGTAAATAGTGGTACACCTAATTTCTGTGCTGACACTTTTAGTCTTACAATTAAAACAGACAACCCTTCTTTCATTATTGTACCAAATGTATTTACACCTAATAGCGATGGTGCTAATGATGATTTCCATGTTCAATATGGAAGTATAAATACATTTAATTGCGTTGTATTCAACCGCTGGGGAAAAAAGATTTATGAATGGAATGATATAACCAAAGGTTGGGATGGAAAAACTGATAGCGGTACCGAAGCAAGTGATGGTGTATATTATTATATTATTGAAGCTTTAGGAATTGATAATATTGAATACAAATTGAATGGCACAATAACACTTATGAAATAATCTTATTTTCTGAAATAATATAAAGGCTGTCTCAAAAGTAACGAGACGGTCTTTATTATTCTACCATTTTTCTGAAAGGAAAACTTTATAATCAAAACTCAGAAAAGGATATTTTTTTTTGAGACATCCTCATTTTCACTATCAATTTTTAATATTTATTTAAAGTCAATTTCATACTTCAGTGTTTATTCTAAACCATATTGGTAAAACTACTTATCAATTTTTCACAAACCACCTAAATCGTTTATATACTACAATTTATGTTAATTAAAATTTAACAAATAATAATAAGGCTTTATAAGAGCCTGTTTAAAATTTTGTTAGAATAAAAGAAAAAGGGTATCGCAAACCGAAATAAAAGCATACTTAATTTGAGGTTGCTAAAACTTAAATATATGTATGCAACCGATTTGACCGATACCCAGTGG
>Ga0209098_1000577_pt1 | contig 39789 bp, 29 predicted proteins | sample AD_JPNHW1_MetaG_FD_184429 | JGI IMG/M metagenome (GOLD analysis project Ga0209098, IMG submission 184429) | Active sludge microbial communities of municipal wastewater-treating anaerobic digesters from Japan - AD_JPNHW1_MetaG (SPAdes) (version 2) | ecosystem: Engineered > Bioreactor > Anaerobic...
AGGTGCTGTAGAAAGGATCGAAGATCCGCGGCAGGTTCTCCGCGGGGATCCCGCAGCCGTTGTCCTCGAGGACCAGGCTCCAGTGCCGGATCCCCTCCACCAGTTCCGGCCGCGCCCGCAGCTCCAGCCGCGGCTCGGCGCAGCCGTCCAGGGCCTTCACGGCGTTCTGCAGCAGGTTCGTGGCCACCTGCCGCAGGAGGTTGGGGTCGGCCGACCAGCAGGCCTCCTCCGCGACCTGGTTCTTCCAGGCGACGTCCTCGGGGAGGGCCGCGAGCTTCCGGGCCTCCTCCCAGAAGGCGTGCAGACGGACGGGGACGGGCTTGGGAGCCAGGTCGCGGCTGAAGGTCAGGGTGTTGGTCACGAGCAGGTTCAGGCGCTGGACGCTTTCCTGGAGGCGCTGGGCCAATTCCAGCTGGGGGGGCTGCTGCTGGAGGTCCTCCACGAGCATGCCGGCGAACAGGGCCAGGCTGCCCAGGGGGTTCCGGATCTCGTGGGCCAGTTCCGCCGCCATCAGGCCCATGGCCTGGAGGCGTTCTTCCCGGCTGGCCTGCTGGGCCCGCAGGTGGGCTTCGGTGACGTCCCGGAGGGTGATGATCTGCCCGGAAGGGGTAGGCCGGTGCTCCTGTTCCATGAAGTGCTCGTGGCCCTCCGCGTCGCGGAAGTGGCGCAGCCCTGCGGGGGCGCCAGCCTGCCAGGGCTCGGGCCCGTCCATGAACACACCCTGCAGGCCTTCCGGGCGATTGGAGAAGCGCAGCTCGCCGTCGTCTCCGACCACCCAGAGGGCGAAGGGGACGGCCTCGATGACGGTCTGGAGCTCCCCCTGGAGGCGCGCCAGCTGGAGCTGGAGGGCCTCGTACTTCACCTCCAGCTGCTCGGATGCGGCGGTGAAGGCCGCGAAGGCTTCCATCAGCTGCTGGGGGTCTGGGACGGGGTTCACGGATCTTCCTGTCGGAGGCGGAGAACGGCGAGGGATGTCGCCCCCCTCGAGCCTGCTTCCTCTTATACCAGCTTGCGCGGGCTCCCGGACTCCGGCCCGCCCGCTCAGCACCCCCGACGGGGGAAGGACGCCTCCATCGGCTCGCTCCACTCGCGGCGCAGCTGCTGGTAGTACCGCTCCAGGAACTCCATGCGCAGCTCGGCCTCCTGCCTGCCGGGTTCCGTGTTCATGCTGGACACGATCCCCCGGGCCAGCTCCAGCCAGTGCTCGCCGCGCTCCAGGATGGTCGTGGTGCTGATCGGCTGGTAGGCCCCGCTGATGCACCCGTAGTGGATGAGACTGGCCGCCCCGATCTTGCTGAGCTTGTCGGCGTCCCAGAGGCAGGCCGTCTCGATGGGTTCGAGCTTCTCCGCAAGGCTGAGCCCCACATGATGCTCGATGGCATGCTGGACCGCGGGGATCTTCGAGGCGGGGAAGTCCGTCCCCTCCAGGATCCTGGCGACCAGCTCCGAGGCCTCGCTCGCGTGCGTGTCGTGGCGCTTGGCCTCCTGGTAGCGCTTGGTGCAGTCGTGGAGCCAGGCCGCGCATTCCACGACCTCGGGGTCGGCGCCGGCCCTCGGGGCCAGCCAGCGCGCGATCTTGACGGCCGCGAGGGTGTGCTCGAACCGGTAGTCGAAGATGGGATGGGGGGTCCCGTTGGTGTTGTGGGAGACCCTCCAGAAGCGTATGGCGTCCGGCTCGGAGAAGCCTTTCAGGGTTTCCTCGCATGCCTTGCGCCACGGCTTCAGGTTCGATGGGCTCACGCTGGATCTCCTGCCACGGAATGCAGGTCTGATTGTAAGCGATCGGCATAAATACGGATTTCACTAAGTGCTGTACATCATCGCCCCCGGGGGTTCGGGGCCCGGATCGCATGTCCTGTCGGGCCTGAGCGTGTTTTCGGCACGGGATTCGCACGTGGCGCGGGTATTCGAATGACATGACAATGACTGGATTCATTTCACGGTTTTACCCTGGTCTCCAGATGCGGAGGATCCATCCATGCCCCGTCGACTTGGTTTCTCGCCGCGGCCGACCTGCTTGTCAAAGCTGTTGCTCCTGGCCCTTTCGTGCGTGACGGGCGTCCAGGCGGGACACCTCGTCAAGCTGAGGGTCTCGGACCGAGACGCCGCCCTGCAGGCCGTGGGCAGGCTTGGAGGCCGGCTCGTGGCCGACTACGGGGCTTTCCAGATCCTGGAGGTGGACGAAGGAGTCGCCGGAACGCTCCTGAAGGCCCCCGGGGTATCGCTCCAGGACGACCTCGACTACCTCGGGTTCAACACAGGGAGACTCAGGACATCCTCTGTCGAGGCCAGGCTGAAGGCGGCACAGCCGCCGGAGTCCTTTCCGGGAAAACGGCTGCACGTGGTCCAGTTCGCTGGTCCCGTGAAGCCGGAGTGGCGCGAGGCCCTCGTCGCCTCCGGCGTGAAGATCGTCGGCTACCTTCCGGAAAACGCCTACCTGGTCTACGGGAAATACGAAGGCGTCAGCGCCGTGCACGCCATGGCCAGGGCCTCCAGCCACGTCCAGTGGACCGGAAGCTACCAGGACGCCTACAAGATCCAGCCGGAGGTCAGCCTCTACCTTCAGCAGCAAGCCTCCTCCGATGTGTCGGCGCCCGACGGCTACACGATCCAGCTGGTGGACGACCCTGAAGCCAATGTCGACACGCTGGCGCTCGTCGACCGGCTTCGCCAGGGGGCCATCCAGCGGGACGACAGGCTCCTCGGCTTCAGGAACCTCGTCGTGCCCCTGCGGACGGAGGACGTCGCGCTCCTGGCCGCCCGGCCCGAGGTGGTCTCGATCCACGCCTGGCACACCCCCAAGCTGCACTGCGAACGGCAGGACATGATCATCTCCGGGAGTCTGGTCACGCAGGACGGGATCACCGTTCCGAGCCTCGGCACGGGCTACCTGGACTGGCTGGCCGCCAAGGGATTCACCCAGGCCCAGTTCGACACCTCGGGTTTCGTGGTGGATGTCTGCGACAGCGGGGTGGACAACGCGACGACCAATCCGAACCACTTCGGGCTCCACACCGGGGGGAGCGTGTCCGGCGCAAGCCGGGTGGCCTACAGCCGCCTGGAAGGCACGGCCAGCCTCATTGGCAGCACCCTCCAGGGCTGCGACGGGCATGGGACCCTCAACGCCCACATCATCGCGGGCTACAACGACTATGGCTTTTCGCCCCAGCGGGACGCCTCGGGATACCACTACGGGTTGGGGGTCTGCCCCTTCGTGAAGGTCGGCTCCTCCGTGGCGTTCGACCCGAGCGACTGGACTTCCCCGGACATTCCCAGCATGATCGCGCGGGCCTACCGCGACGGTGCCCGCATCAGCAGCAACTCCTGGGGCGAGGGTTCCGCCTACTACACCTCGGAGTGCCAGGCCTACGATGCCCTGGTGAGGGATGCGCAGCAGGGCAAGTCCGTCATCCCCACTGCAGGGAACCAGGAGATGACGATCGTGTTCTCCGCGGGCAACGACGGCCCGGCTTCCGGCTCCATCGGGAGTCCGGCCAACGCGAAGAACGTCATAGCCGTGGGGGCCTCCGAGGACGTCAATTCCTTCGGGGGCAGCGATGGGAGCGGAATTTCCGATTCCGGGGCGGACAACGCCATGGACCTGGCATCTTTCTCCAGCCGAGGGCCTTCGACCGACGGCCGGACCAGGCCGGATCTCGTGGCGCCGGGAACCCATGTGAGCGGGGGCGTCTTCCAGGCGAGCCGGGTGAATCCGACCGAAGGGGCGACAGGCGAAGCGGCAAGCTGTTTCAACGCCAGCGGCATCAGCGGCGGGCCGAACGGCAGCCCCTACTTTCCGACCACCCAGCAGTGGTTCTCCGCCTCCTCCGGCACCAGCCACTCCTGCCCGGCCGTGGCGGGCGCCTGTGCCCTGCTCCGGCAATATTTCACGAACCACTCTTTGGATCTGCCCAGCCCGGCCATGACCAAGGCCTTCCTCATGAATTCAGCCCGCTACATGACGGGCACGGGCGCCGGCGACACCCTGCCGTCCAACAGCCAGGGCATGGGGCTCCTGGACCTGGGTCGCGCCTTCGACGGCACGGCGAGGATCCTGAAGGACCAGACGGAACGCTTCACGGCTTCCGGCCAGACCCGGACGGTGATCGGCACCCTCGCGGACGCTTCCAAGCCCTTCCGGGTGACCCTGGCCTGGACCGACGCCCCGGGTACGACGTCCTCGGCTCCATGGGTCAACAACCTGGACTTGACCGTGACGGTCGGCGGGACGACCTACCAGGGGAACGTCTTCTCAGGAGCCTACTCGACGACCGGGGGCTCCGCGGACATCCGGAACAATGTCGAGAGCGTCTTCCTGCCCGCCGGGGTCACGGGCACTTTCCAGGTGACCATCACCGCCATCAACATTGCCGGGGATGGAGTCCCGAACAACGAGGATGTGGTGGACCAGGACTACGCGCTGGTGGTCTACAACGCGACGGAAGCGCCCGTTCCCGTGATCGCCGTCAGCGCGAGCCAGCTGACTTCGGAAAGCTCGACGCCTGCCAACTCCATGCCGGATCCCGGCGAGGCCGTGACCTACCAGTTCACCTTCAAGAACACCGGCGCGGCCGCGGCCAACGCCCTGACCATCAGCCTGGCGGATACCGGCGGCGTGACGGCGGCCAGCAGCGCGTTGCCGCTGGGAACCTTGGCCGTCCAGGGATCGGCCACGGGGACCTTCAGCTTCACGGTGGATCCGAGCAAGGCGGTCGGCTCGGCGCTCCCCCTGACCTTCACGGTCAAGGATGGGACCACGGACCTGGGGACCATGACCCACACCCTCACGACGGGCTACTTCAGTCCCTCGATCACCAGCTTCAAGCCCGCGCCCGGATCCCAGGGCATCATCGTCACGATCACGGGAACCCACTTCACGGGGACCACCGCGGTGAAGTTCAACGGCATGCTTGCCAAGACCGTTACGGTGGCCAGTGACGCCCAGATCACCGCGACGGCGCCAAGCGGCTTCACCACCGGGCCGATCACGGTGACGACGCCGGGCGGGACGGCGACCAGCGCGGATTCCCTCAAGGGTCTGGACCTCGACGGCAAGGGTTCGGTCGATGTGGCGGACATGGCCGTCCTGGCGAAGGCCTTCGGATCCAGTTCCGGCAGCCCCGTCTACGAGGACGCGGCCGACCTGGACAACGACCTGAAGGTGGGGGATTCGGACCTCAAGCTCTGGCTCGCGGGTTTCTGAGGAGGGCGAGATGATGAAGCATGCCCTGATCGGCCTGACCCTCCTTGCAACCATGCTGGCCTGCGGCGGCGGCGGCGGGGGAGGAGGGAGTTCCTCCGGATCAGCGACACCCACCCTGGCATTCACGACCACGGCCACCGACGACGAGTACCGGTTCGTCAAGGACACGACGCTCTCCACCGACACCCGGCTCGTCCTCGATCTGCTCGGACCCTCGGGCGTTTCCGCAAGAGGCGTCGCGGTGTTCCTGTCCGCGGACACCGGCAAGGTGACCTGGGTGAACCCGGCGACGGGCAGCGCAACCGGAAGCCTGATCGTGGTCGGGACCCAGTTCAACGCGGGGTCTTCGCCCGTATTCGCGGCGGACAAGTCCTCGGACAAGATCCTCCAGGCTGGGGTCTTCCAGAAGGGAGGGAGTGCGGCGACCTGCGACGGCAAGTCCATCATCCTCTCCGTGGCCCTGGCATTGAAATCTGGAGCGGCCGCGGGATCCGTGACGTTCGGAGCCGTGGGCACCCGCTCCATCGCCTTGAGCGGAGACAACCCGGGCGTGGTCAAGACCCTCGCGATCAACTGCGGCACGGTCTCCGTGGAATGACGCCTCGACGACCGAGGGCCGGGGTTCGCCCCGGCCCTCCTGGTCGATCGACGGCAGCTTCAGGCGCGGCGCTGCGCCCCATGGGCCTTGAGCACCTCGGCGGTCTTCCGGAACTCCTCGTACATCGGGCGGTCGTGCCAGGGGGGGCAGGCCGCCGCGAGGCCTTCGAAGAGCGGCGCAAGGCCTTCGGCCGGCTTCATCCCGAGGATCCGCACGCCTTCCAGGGCCATGCGGGCTTCGATGATGAGCACCTGCTCCAGGGCCTCGACGGCCCGCAGCAGCTTGCGCGCGGCGATGGGTCCCATGCTGACGTGATCCTCCTTCCCGGCGCTGGTGGGGATGGTGTCCACGCAGGCGGGATGGGCCAGGCCCTTCATTTCCGAGACGAGGGCCGCGGAGGTGACGTGGGCCATCATGAAGCCGGACTCGAGGCCGCCTTCCTGGGTGAGGAAGGCCGGAAGATCGCTGTAGGCGGGGTTGACGAGGCGTTCCTGGCGCCGCTCCGAGATGCTGGCCAGGTCGCAGGCCGCGATGGCGAGCAGGTCGCAGGCGAAGGCGGGATACTGGCCGTGGAAGTTGCCGCCGCTGTGGCTCTCCTGCTGCTCCGTGAAGATCATGGGATTGTCCGTGGCGCTGTTCAGCTCCCGCTCCAGGATCTCGGCGGCGAACTTGAGGGCGTCCCGGGTCACGCCGTGGACCTGGGGCAGGCAGCGCAGGGAGTAGGCGTCCTGGACCCGGGCGCAGTTCCGGTGGCTCTCGGCGATCTCGCTGGTGGTTCCCAGGATCTCCCGCATGTGGGCCGCGGCTTCGATCTGGCCGGGGTGGGGCCTGGCCTCGTGGATGCGGGGATCGAAGGCCGCGCGGGTGCCCCGCAGGGCTTCGAGGCTCAGGGCCGCGATCTCGTCCGCCAGGGGGATCAGCTCCTGGAGCCTGGCCACCGCCAGGTTCCCCAGGGACGTGATGAGCTGCGTGCCGTTGATGAGGGCCAGGCCCTCCTTGGGCTGGAGCTGGATGGGCGCGAGCCCGGCCTTACGCAGGGCCTCGCCGCCGGGGATGTGCCGGTCGCCGTCCCAGGCCAGGCCTTCGCCGACCAGCAGGAGCGCCATGTGGGCCAGGGGGGCCAGGTCGCCCGAGGCGCCGACGCTGCCCTGGGAGGGGATCACCGGGAGGATGCCCTGGTTCAGGCACTGGGCGAGGAGCTGGATGGGCTCGGGGCGGATGCCCGAATAGCCCTTCAGGAGACAGTTGATGCGTGCGGCCATGAGCGCCCGGGTCTGGTCCTGGGGGATGGGCGTACCCACGCCCGCGGCGTGGCTGCGCACCAGGTTCAGCTGGAGCTGGGCCAGCTGGCTGGGCGGAATCACGACGGTGGCGAACTGTCCGAAGCCTGTGTTGATGCCATAGACCGTGCGGCCCTCGGCGAGGATCCGGTCGATGACCTTCCGGTTCTCGACCACCCGCGCCAGGGCGGATCCATCCAGTTCCACCGGGGCGCCCGCGGCGATGGACGCCAGCTTCACCGCCGTGAGACTCTGCCCGTCGAGACGAATCATTGCATCCTCCTGTATAAACAATGGCCACATCCCTGCCAGACAAGGATTGCAGCATCACCGGGATTCGTCGAGAGTGATCCGCGTGGAAGAGTGACTATACAATTGGATGCGGCTTGAGCGACTCAGGCTCTTGAATCATCCGGACCGGCGGATCTGTCGCGCCACCAAGACCGAGCCGTCTTCCGTCGATACCGGAGGCCTGGACGCCTCCCCCCTTGAGGGTTGTGGTCGCTTGGTCCCCGAAAAGGTCATGCAACGCCCCCACAACCTTCTAATGTCATGATTCTGTGGATTATTTTTGAATGATACAAACGAAATAAAAAGTAAAATTTTGTTCTTATTTCCTTCATCCCTTTGATCCCTGTTCGAATAAATTATAAAACAGAATCAACAGGGATGCAGGGAATAAACACGGGCCAAGCCTGGGACGGCAGGTCGTCCAAACCTCGCCCGGTGCTTCGCAAGTGGCATCAACATGCTCTTTGTTTGATGCCATGCCCTTCGGCGATCTCTACTCGTACTCGATCGTCGCGGGGGGCTTGGAGGTGATGTCGTAGACCACGCGGTTGATGCCCTTCACCTCGTTCACGATGCGGGCCGCGGCCTTCTCGAGGAGTTCGTGGGGCAGGCGTGCCCAGTCGGCGGTCATGAAGTCCTCGCTGGTGACGGCGCGGAGGACGCACATGTTCTCGTAGGTGCGTTCGTCGCCCATGATGCCGACGGTCTGGACGGGCAGGAGCACCGCGAAGGCCTGGGCGGAGAGCTTGTACCAGCCGTTCTCCTTGAGCTCCTGGATGAAGATCGCGTCGGCCTCCTGGAGGATCCGCACGCGGTCGGCGGTGACGGGGCCGGGGATCCGGACGGCGAGGCCCGGGCCGGGGAAGGGGTGGCGCCAGACGATGTCCTCGGGGAGACCCAGGGCGAGCCCCGCGCGGCGGACCTCGTCCTTGAAGAGTTCCCGCAGGGGCTCGACCAGCTTCATGTTCATGCGTTCGGGCAGGCCGCCCACGTTGTGGTGGCTCTTGACCAGCACCGCGCCGCCGATGCCGCTGGACTCGATGACGTCGGGGTACAGCGTGCCCTGGGCCAGGAACTGGGCCGACGTGGACTTGGCCTCCTCCTCGAACACCTCCACGAAGAGCCGTCCGATGATCTTGCGCTTCTGCTCGGGATCGCTGACGTTCGCCAGGGCGCCCAGGAACTGCCTCGAGGCGTCCACCCAGCGCACGTTCAGGTCGAAGGGGGCGAAGGCCTCCTGCACGTGGCGCATCTCATCCTTGCGCATCAGGCCCGTGTCCACGAACACGCAGGTGAGCTGCCGGCCGAGGGCCTTGTGGAGGAGCAGGGCGGTCACGCTCGAATCCACGCCGCCCGACAGGCCCAGGACCACCGTGCCGTCGCCGACCTGCTCCTGGACGGCCTTGATCTTCTGTTCGATGAACTGCCCGGCGTTCCAGTCCAGCTTCATCCCGCAGACATGGAGGAAGTTCAGCAGGACCTGGTTCCCGTGGGCCGTGTGCGTGACCTCCGGGTGGAACTGGATGCCGAAGCGGCGCTTGGCCAGGTCCTCCATGGCCGCCACCGGCACGCCCGGCGTCTTCGCCGTGACGAGGTAGCCCTCCGGGGCTTTTTCGACGTGGTCGCCGTGGCTCATCCAGACCACCAGTTCCCGGTCGACCCCCTGGAAGAGGACGCTGTCGGGGTTCGTCACCTGGATGGTGGCCTTCCCGTACTCGCGCCTGGCGGCCCGGTGGAGCTGGCCGCCCAGGTCCCTGGCCAGGAGCTGCTGGCCGTAGCAGACGCCGAGGATGGGCACGCCCAGTTCGAGGATGGCCGGGTCCAGGCCCGGAGCCCCGGCTTCCAGGACCGAGTTCGGCCCTCCGGAGAGGATCACGCCGCGGAGATCGGGCCCGGCGATGTCCGCGGCCTTGGCCTCAGGCCCGTGCACCAGTCCGAACGCGCCCAGCTCCCTCAGCCGCCGCGTGATGAGCCGCGTGTACTGGGAACCGAAATCCAGGATGGCGATGCGTTCGTGGTGCAAGGAGTCCTCCCGAGACGAGGGTCAACGAAATGTCTATCCGGTTCCAGGATACCTGATCCAGGAACCGGCACGACACACGGGAATGGCTGGCTGTCTAGAAGAGGAAGACCTCTGCGCTGTCCGGGTTCTTGCCGAAGAAGGTCACGTCGTCGATGTTCCGGATGAAGGGACCGCGCAGCAGGGTCCAGAGCAGGCGCTCGATGCCGATGCCGCCCCCGAAGGTCTCCGGGAACAGGGAATGTCCTTCGGCGTCCCTGGAGAGGACGACGGTCAGGAAGGGACCATAGCCGCCGAGGGCCTCCAGGTTCAGGATCTCGCCGTTCTCCAGCACGGGGGCCTCGGGGATCACGCCGTTGTCGAGGAGCCGGGCGACGATGGCCTCGGGGAGCCATTCCCGCAGGCCGCCGCTGAGGACCTCCTTGGCGGCGGAGAAGGTCCCGTCGCGCTGTCGGCCCTTGGCGCAGAAGTCGTAGTTGAAGATCTCCCGGCTGCTGAATTCGCCCAGGGGCCGGCGGCTCCCGTCCCGGCGGAGGTAGGGATAGATCAGGTCGTAGTTCTCCCGCAGGAGGCCCACGACGAAGAAGAACTGGGCGTCCGTGGCCTCGCCCATCCGGGTCTCGAGGTCGGCCGTGCCGAATTCCGCCTCGGCCTCGGTCTGGTGGAAGACGGGGAAGGGCCGGTCGGGCAGATCGATGCGTACCCCCAGGGCCGCGAGGCTGTCGCCGGCCAGCCGGTCCACCTTCTCGAAACCGCTGCGGGCCATGCCTTCGAACAGCCGCAGGGCGCGGGCGAGGTCCGCCCGGAGGATCTCCGAGACCTCCGAAGGCCTGTCGAGGTAGGTGTCCAGCTCGATGCCCCGGTTCCGGCGCACTTCGACATCCAGCTGGCTGAAGTCGATGAGGTAGCGTCCGCGCTGACGGCCTCCCGGATCGGCAGGCTCCAGGCGGATGTTGGGGGAATCCACGAAGATGCCCTTCAGGTGCGGGTTGTGGCAGGCCAGCATCTTCGCGTAGATCATGCTGTGGGTCGTCACGTAGTCCGCCCCGCCGTAGGGGATCTCCGGCAGGTGCTCGACGGTGTGGGCCAGGGGATCCGTCACCAGGCTCACGGAGACCCGCTCCATGTTCAGGAGGCCCTCCTCGGTGAGGTGGTCCATCATCCCTCCCACGAGCGCCGTGCGGATGCGGGAGACATGGTAGAGGGTCTCCGAACGCCACTTGTCGACGTAGCTTTCGTCGATCTTTCGTCGGAGCGAACTGCCGCGTGCGGCCAGGCTCTCCTGGTAGCGGTTCAGCCTCCGGCCGACGAGGGTGTAGGGATCGAGGACGGGCGTGTTCATGGGGGACTCCTGGAAAGGGGTGAAAAGAAAAAACCCCGATCCGCACGGTCGCGAATCGGGGTTGGAAGACCATCGGGTTGGGTTCTGTCTAGCTCATGCCCTCTCCGACCACCACGCGATTCGCGCAGGGGCCGTTATTATTGCGGTTATTCTGCCGCACCATGGGGGAGAGGGGCATCCGACAAGAACTCGATGTTCCAAGATGCGCCCAGGGGCGGGCGCATGTCAAGAATGTGATCGCGGTAACACCCGTGCCGGCGCGAGCCTTGCTCAAGAGCAGGTAAACTTGGCGCCGGAAAAGAACTTTCCCTACCTGCGAGGCACCCCGTGAATCAGCAATTCCAGAACTACCTGGCCACCGAGACCCAGAAGCTCCGCGAGCAGGGCCTGTTCAAGATCGAGCGCACCATCACCTCTCCCCAGCAGCCGCAGATGGTTGCGAACGGCAAGAAGGTGGTCTGCCTCTGCGCGAACAACTACCTGGGCCTCGCCAACCATCCGGCCCTGCGCCAGGCCGCCAAGGACATCATGGATACCCACGGCTTCGGCATGGCCTCCGTGCGGTTCATCTGCGGGAAGCAGGACATCCACGCCGAGCTGGAAGCCCGGCTGGCCGAATTCCTCGGCACGGAGGACGCCCAGCTCTACTCCAGCTGCTTCGATGCCAACGGATCCGTCTTCGAGCCCCTGATGGGCGAGGACGACGCCATCATCTCCGACGAACTCAACCACGCCTCCCTCATCGACGGCATCCGGCTCGCCAAGGCGAAGCGCTTCCGCTACAAGAACAGCGACATGGCCGATCTCGAGGCCCAGCTCAAGGCCGCGGAGGCGGCCGGGGCCCGCTTCAAGCTCGTCGTCACGGACGGCGTCTTCAGCATGGACGGCTACATCGCCAAGCTGCCCCAGATCTGCGACATCGCCGAGAAGCACGGCGCCCTGGTCATGGTGGACGACAGCCACGCGGTGGGGTTCATGGGCAGGAACGGACGCGGCACGCACGAGCATTGCGGGGTCATGGGCCGGGTGGACATCCTCACGGGGACCTTCGGCAAGGCCCTGGGCGGGGCTTCCGGCGGCTACATCGCCTCCAGCAAGATCATCATCGACTGGATGCGCCAGAAGGGCCGTCCCTACCTCTTCTCCAACTCCGTGGCGCCCTCCATCGTGGCGGCGACCCTGAAGGCCCTGGACCTGCTGAAGACCAGCGGCGACCTCATCGAGCGGGTCCACGAGAACGGACGCTACTTCCGCGCGGAGATGGAGAAGCGCGGCTTCACCCTCCAGCCCGGGGAGCATCCCATCGTGCCCGTCATGCTCTACGACGCCCCCCTCGCCCAGGAGTTCGCCGCGCGGCTGCTGGACGAAGGCGTCTACGTCACCGGCTTCTTCTTCCCCGTCGTGCCCCAGGGCAAGGCGAGGATCCGCACCCAGATGAGCGCCGCCCATACCCGCGAGGACCTGGACTTCGCCGTGGCCGCCTTCGAGAAGGTGGGCAGGCAGCTGGGCGTGATCAAGTGAAATAGAAGTCCTGGAGACGCGCGAAGGAATGATTTTTCTTCGCGCGTCTTCGTGTATCGTCTTGGCTGACCGGATATTCGAAAAAGCACCCTTCTCAGGAGGAAACCATGAGAGCACTCGTCAAGGCAGAGCGGGCCCCCGGCCTCACTATGATGGACGTCCCGGTCCCGGAAGTCGGACCGAACGACGTCCTGATCCGCATCCACAAGTCCGCCATCTGCGGCACGGACATGCACATCTGGAACTGGGACGCCTGGTCCCAGAAGACCATTCCCGTCCCCATGCACGTCGGCCATGAGTACGTGGGGGTCATCGAGCGGGTGGGCAGCGCGGTCACCGGCTACAAGGGCGGCGAGCGGGTGACGGGAGAGGGCCACATCGTCTGCGGGCACTGCCGGAACTGCCGCGCGGGCAAGCGGCACCTCTGCCCCAACACCCTCGGCGTCGGCGTGAACCGGCCCGGCTCCTTCGCGGAATACCTGAGCCTGCCCGCGGTGAACGTGTTCCCCGTGCCCGACAGCATCCCCGACGACGTCGTCTCCATCTTCGATCCCTACGGCAACGCGGCCCACACGGCCCTTTCCTTCGAGATGGTGGGCGAGGACGTGCTCATCACCGGCGCCGGCCCCATCGGCATCATGGGCGCGGCCATCTGCAAGAAGGCCGGGGCGCGCAACGTCGTCATCACCGACGTGAACGACTACCGCCTGAACCTGGCCCTGAAGCTGGGCGCCACCCGCGCGGTCAACGTCGCCCGGCAGGACCTCAAGACGGTCATGGAGGAGCTGGGCATGACGGAAGGCTTCGACATCGGCCTGGAGATGAGCGGCAACGTCGCCGCCTTCCGCAGCATGCTGGACTCCATGGTGAACGGCGGCCGGATCGCCCTCCTGGGCCTCCTCGGCGAGGACGTCGCCATCGATTGGGGGAAGGTCATCTTCAAGGGCCTCTTCCTCAAGGGCATCTACGGGCGCGAGATGTTCGAGACCTGGTACAAGATGACCACCATGATCCAGAGCGGCCTGGACATCAGTGCCGTGATCACCCACCGCTTCCCGATCGAGGAGTTCCGGAAGGGCTTCGAGGTCATGAACAGCGGGAACTCGGGCAAGGTGGTCCTGGACTGGGGCGTCAAGTAGGCGAATCGCAGCGACAAAGGAACGGCCCGCGCGAGCGGGCCGTTCCTTTGCCATAGCGTTTGGACGTACGCGATCAAGGGGAAGACAGGTAACCTCCAGGCGCGGCCAGACCACCTTGATGCATAGACCCGCGGATCTCACGCCCCGAACCAATCCCATGTCCCGCACCGATGTATCCATATCGATCAGGGAGGCATCCATGAAATTACGGAGTATTAAAACAACTCAATGTATTCAATAGCATTTTCCCTTCCCGCGTTGAAAACATGATCCGAAAAGAAGATACGTCCTCTCCATTTATGTGTGTCATGGTAAGTTCGCATTGTCTGACGTTACCAGTCCCATGGATAGTTCCTATGATTTTGTTTTCACCCTGATATAGATAGGCTAGGGACAAGCTGAGGATATCTTTAATCTTTACTCGCCCCTGCTGCCCGTAGTGACCAGGGCAGGAAGCACACGAGACTGGAATGGGTTGGTTGGCAGCTGATAAGAGGATTGATAATACAATCCGAGTTTCTTCCGGGTTAACAGTAATCTCACTCGCCATGCAGGTCGACATTCTCGATGGTGCAGTTATAAGAAACAACAGCAATAATATTATTCTTACCATCGTGGTACTCCATAATAGAGAGAGATGTCATTTCCATGATAAGTTTTTTTAAATTTGTTATGAAAACTGTCAACAGAGAAGTCAACAATAACTCTGTGCTGGGAATTCGAAAAATTGAACACCTTCCCTCCACAGCAAATACCGACATGTTTCTGTGGAGCAGGACTCATAAAGTTACTTCTGACATTCTTGGCTGAGGTTACAAAGATAAGAATGCACCCAAAACCTTGAGAGAGCCTCTGATCCCAAGGACCCTTTTGCGACAAATAATTGTATAATTCATCACAACGAATGGAGGCCCCTGTCTTCTTTGTTTCAAACTTCATGTCGCCACACAACATCCCAAGTTTTAGTCCAAGAGCATGACTGACAAAGTGAGCACAGTGGTTTTGCGATGAAGAATCAAAATGATTTTCGCAAATTTCTCCTATGGATTTTCCAACATACCCCTGTAAATCGGTCATCAGTACGGGCATCTTCGAATCTCCACGACATGAATAGTAAGTATATCGTGGTGATCCTGACGTTGGATGTCAAGGGGCTTCTGCCGGAGGACGTTCTGTTGCGCATTCCCAGATGCGGCCTAACGTCTGGAGTTGGACCTAGCCGCTGTGCGATGGTGGATGGACATGGTGGGTGATCCAGTTGCAGGGGTGGGTTGACGGGGGTTCATGGACGGATTCCCGTTATGGCTCTGGAGGAGGAGAGGTTTCGCGTTGATATTTCTTGGGTAGAGAATTCATAATAAATAAATCATTTTAATTAATCATGACTTCGATCATATCAACACCGTGAAATGAGTATCTTGAGAGGATGGGGCGGGGCTCTCCGGGGCGTCCATCATGCGGTCGTCACGGCAGCAGGGGGATTCCTGCGTCTCGTCCCTCGGGAACGCGACGGCGCTTCTAGCCGGGGAGGTCTGTCTTCAAGCAAGGGCGGAACCCTGGCGCCTATTTGATCGGCTGGGGCTCGGGGATCCGGGGCAGGGAGCCCTCCCGATGGACCTCCCCGTCCACGAAGAACACGTCCGAGGCCATGCCTTCGCCCCCGGGCCGCATGTCCACGCCCAGGCAGACGAGGTAGTAGCCGTCGAAGGCGGTGTTGAACTTCTGGGTGACGTTGCCCCGCTTCCCCTTGACGTCCACGATGGGGTATTTCACGTAGGGGCGGTAGAGGAAGGGATGGCCCCAGGGCGATTCGGGGATCTTCTCGAGGTATTCCGGCACGAGGGCCGTGAGCGAATCCGGGTATTCCTTCTCGTTCCCCTTGTAGCGGATCAGCGCGTTGGCGACCCGGCGCATGGCCTCCATCAGTTCCTTCTGGCGCTGCTGGAGGTCCTGCTTCAGGATGACGTCGATCAGGTAGAGGTCCTTGCTGGCCTGCTTGCCGGCCTCGGTGCCCGGGAATTGCCGGGCGATCATCTGCATCATGCTCTTGGCCTCGAGCGTCTTGCCCTGCTTGTTGAGCTCCACCGCCTCGTCGTAGAGCGTGTCGGGAAGCCTTGGATCCATGGAATCGCAGGACAGGACGAGGAGAGCGAGCAGGGCCGAAGCGATGGCTGGGCGTCGGAGCATGGCCGAACCTTAGCACCATCCCCTTTTTCGATGAAGGGGGTGCATTACACTAGGGACACGGGAGGAACGATGACCAGGAACGGGGATCGCCTTACGCAGCGGGGGGCATGATGCGCCTTCTGGCCCAGCATTCCGCAGGATTCGACCCCAGCACGCCCTGGAAGGAGCAGGGATCCTCGCTCCGGGGAGCCTCCAGGCTCTTCGACCAGGTCTCGATCCAGCGGCGCTCACCGCACACGGATCGTCCCCACGAGTTCACCCGGCTGATCTGTCCGGACTGGGTGAACGTCATCGCCTTCACGGCCCTGGCGGACGGGGGAGACCTGCTGGTGGTGGAGCAGTACCGCCACGGCATCGACGCGCCCACCTTCGAGATCGTCGGCGGCATCTGCGATCCCGGGGAGGAGCCCTTCCAGAGCGCCGCCAGGGAACTGCGGGAAGAGACGGGCCACGTCTCCGGGAACTGGGTCTCCCTGGGCTGCTGCACGCCGAATCCCGCCGTCCAGAACAACCGGTGCCATTTCTTCCTGGCCATGGACTGCGTTTCCGCGGGGACCCTGAAGCTGGACCCTTCGGAGGAACTCCGGGTCTGGGCCATGTCGTGGCGGGAGTGGCAGGCGATGCTCCGGAGCGGCGAGGTCCATCACGCGCTGGTGCTGGCGGCCTTCCTGAGGCTCTACACCTGGGACGGCTGGGCCGCCCTCCGGTCCGCGCTGGAGCGGGCGCAGCCGTCCGTCTAGGCCGAGGGCCCCTCGAACCGCTACCATGTCGATGGGGATTGGAGGACCAGATGGCAACCGAATGCACGTTCGACGTCGTATCGAAGGTCAACCTGGACGAGGTCAAGAACGCCGTGACCATGGCCATGAAGGAGATCGGCCAGCGCTACGACTTCAAGGGATCCGTCTCGGACATCGAGCTCAAGGACGAGGCCGTGCTCGTGCTCAAGAGCGACGACGAGACGAAGCTCAAGGCCGTCGTCGACGTGCTGCAGTCGAAGCTCGTGAAGCGCGGCGTCAGCATCCGCGCCATGGAATACGGGAAGATCGAGCCGGCGACGAAGGGGACCGTCCGGCAGGAGGTCAAGATCCTGCAGGGAATCCCCACGGAGAAGGCCAAGGCGATGGTCAAGGTCGTCAAGGACGCCAAGCTCAAGGTCCAGGCGGCGATCCAGGGCGAGCAGCTCCGTATCTCCGGCAAGAGCAAGGACGACCTCCAGGCCTGCATGGCCCTGCTCAAGAAGAACGACCAGGGCCTGGACCTCCAGTTCACCAACTACCGAGGCTGAATGTCGCGCCTGGACCTATCCCGTTGCTTCAAGCCCATCTCCGGGAAGCTCTCGGCGGTGGAAGAGGAATTGAAGAGGCTGCTCGCGAGCGACCTGCCGGTGGTGGCCAAGCTGGCCGGACACGTGCGCGCGAGCCAGGGCAAGCGGTTGCGTCCCGCGCTGGTGCTGCTCGCCGCGAAGTTCTGCGGCGCGGTGACCCCGGAAGACGTCCGGTTCGGCGCCGTCTTCGAGCTGATCCACACGGCCACGCTGGTCCACGACGACGTCATCGACCACGCGGACCTGCGGCGCAGCAAGCCCACCCTGAACGTCGTCTGGGGCAACACCCTGACGGTGCTCTTCGGGGACCTGCTCTACCTCCAGGCCCTGGCGAGCGCCATCCGGGGCCGGAACTGGCGCCTTCTCGAGATCCTGGCGGAAGTGGCCACCCGCATGATCGAGGGCGAGCTGATCCAGAACGACTGCCTCTACAACCTCGAGGCGACCCGGCGGGAATACTTCGACATCCAGGAGCGCAAGACCGCGCTGCTCTTCGGGGGCTGCACGGAAAGCGCCGCGGTCCTGGCCGGGCGCCCGGAGCCCGACTGCGCCGCCATGAGATCGTACGGCCTGGAGATCGGCCGCGCCTTCCAGCTGGTGGACGACCTCCTGGACTACACGGCCACCCGCGAAGAGCTGGGCAAGCCGGCCCTTTCCGATCTCCGGGAGGGCAAGCTGACCCTTCCCATGCTCACGCTCCTGGAGCGGGCGCCCGCGGAGACGGAGCCCATCGTCCGCCGGATCTGGGAGGCGGGGGAGGCCTGTCCGATCCGGCCGGAGGACGAAGCCCGGCTGCGCGAGCTGATCGCGGCGCACGATGCCCTTTCGGAGACGCGCGCGCTGGCCGCGAAGGCCTCCGCGGCCGCCGTCGCCCACCTGTCGGCGGTGGACGGGGAGGCCTCGGTCAAGCGCCTGCTCCTGAAGATCCCCGATGTCCTGCTCGAGCGGAGCGCCTGACCCCCCGCCTCAGAGCGGCATCGGCCGCTCCTCGCCGCGGGGATCCCAGGTGCAGTTGTTGCGCTTGAGGGTGGCCATGAATGACTCCTTGTCGGGGCACTTCAGGTAGGCCTCCATGGGTTCCACCTTCCCGTTCTGGATGAGCTCCATGAGGGCGTCGTTCATCAGCTTCTGGCCATAGGCCCGGCCCGTCTGCATGGCGGAGGTGATCTGGTAGTTCTTGCCCTCGCGGATCAGGTTGGCGATGGCGGGCGTGATGAAGAGGCTCTCGATGGCCGCGACCCGGCCGCCCCCGATCTTCTTGAGGAGGGTCTGGGAGATGCTGGCCTTCAGGGAGTCCGCCAGCATGACGCGGATCTGCGCCTGCCGGTCGGCGGGGAACTGGTCCACGATGCGGTCGATCGTGCCGATGGCGCTGCTGGTGTGCATGGTGCCGAAGACCAGGTGGCCGGTGATGGCCGTCTCCAGGGCGATGGAGATGGTTTCCAGGTCGCGCATCTCGCCCACGAGCACGATGTCGGGATCCTCGCGCAGGGCGGCCCGGAGGCCGGTCTTGAAACTCCCGGTGTGGGTCCCGACCTCGCGCTGGTTCACCAGGCACTTCTTCCGGGGATGGACGAACTCGATGGGATCCTCGATCGTGAGGATGTGGTCCGAGCGCTTCTGGTTGGCCAGGTCGATGATGGCGGCCAGGGTGGTGGACTTGCCGCTGCCGGTGGGGCCCGTCACCAGCACGAGGCCCTTCGAGAGATCGGACAGGCGCCGGATGGGATCGGACAGCCCCAGCTTGTCGGGATCCGGGATCTGGTTGGGGATCACTCGGCAGACGAAGCCGGGCCCGACCCGGTCCTGGAAGAAGTTCACGCGGAGGCGGCAGTTGCCCGCCTCGAAGGCATAGGCGAAGTCGGCGTCGTTGTTCTCCCGGAACTGAGCCCAGACCAGGGGCGGAGCCAGGAACTCCATGACGTCCCGGATCTGGGTGGATCCCAGGATGCCGAAATCGCCGAGTTCCTCCATGTCTCCGTGGATGCGGGCGAGGGGGGTCTCGAAGGAGCTGCAGTGGAGATCCGATCCTTCGAGTTCCACCAGCGTCTTCAGCAGGCTCTCGGCGAGGGTCTGGGAACCCCCCGGGCCCGCGGCTTCGACGCGGGGCGAGGGGGGGGGCGCCGGGGAGGCGGCGGGCCGTTCCACGTCCAGGAGGATCGGCGAGGTGGCTCTCGGAGAGGCGGGGGGCGCGGGTTCGGGTTCCCGGGCCGCGGTCGCCAGGGGCTCCGCCTCGATCTGGATGCCCAGCTGCGTCCGGCGGATGTCGAGGGAGAAGGTGCCAGTCCCGGTGACGTGGTTGAACCGGACCTCTCCGGTGCTGGTCCAGGGCTCCATGAGATGGGGCGGCAGGACTTCCCTGGAGAGCAGCTCCATCATGGTGGGCAGCACCGGGTTCGCCAGCAGGGGAAGGGCGCTCCCGTCCGGCATCAGCAGCATCGGCTTCTGGTTCGGTTCCATGCGCAGGGACCGTCCCCCCCGCAGGACCACGTGGGCGAGGAGCTTGTCCAGCTGGGCCATGACGACCTCCCGTGTCGATTCCACCAGTCTACTCGGACCCGCTCCCCGGATTTGGTATCCTCCAGACTGGAAGCTGGCGAGGTGGTGATGGTCCTGGCATCAGGCACGGCTCTGGGTCCCTACCAGGTGCTCCGGCTGCTGGGCTCGGGCGGCATGGGCGAGGTCTACGCGGCCGCCGATCCGCGCCTGGGGCGGGAGGTGGCGATCAAGGTCCTCACCATGAACCTGGGGCGGGACGCCGAGTCCCAGAAGCGCTTCCAGCAGGAGGCCCTGGCGGTGGCGGCCCTGAACCACCCGAACATCGTCCAGATCTATGATGTGGGCGCGGCGGAGGACGGTGCGCCCTACCTGGTCATGGAGCTGCTGGACGGGGAGTCCCTGCGGGGCCGGATGGGCGGCAGGCCGATGCCGGTCCGCAAGGTGGCCGAGATCGCGATCCAGATGGCCAGGGCCCTGGGGGTGGCCCACGCCAAGGGCATCGTCCACCGGGACCTGAAGCCCGAGAACGTGCACCTGACCCGGCAGGGGCTCGTGAAGATCCTGGATTTCGGCCTGGCCAAGCTGGCGCGGCCCGCGGCCGAAGGGACCTCCGAGGAGGCGACCCGGGCCATGCACACCCAGGCGGGCATGGTGCTGGGGACCGTCGGCTACATGGCCCCGGAGCAGGTGCAAGGCCAGCCCGTGGATGCCCGGGCGGACATCTTCGCCCTGGGCGTGGTGATGTGGGAGATGCTCTCGGGCAGCCACCCCTTCCGGGGCGATTCCGCCATCGACACCATGCACGCGATCCTGCGGGAGGATCCTCCGGAAATCGCCCCGGCGCTGGGCCTGCCGCCCGAAATGGAACGGCTCCTCCGGCGCTGCCTGGAGAAGAACCCCGACGACCGGTTCCAGAGCGCGCGGGATCTCTCCTTCCAGCTGGAGAGCCTTGCCGAGGCCAGTACCGCCTCGAGGACGAGGGCGGCCGCGGGAGGCGGCGAGGGGGGACGCCCGTGGTACCGCACGCCGCACAAACTGTTCTATCCGCTTCCGATCCGGCTTCCCCAGCGGCTCCGGGTCTGCTTCTGGGACCGAGTCCAGCTGAGCGCCGCCTATCTCCTCCTCGCCGGATTGCTGGCGGCCGCCCTCCTGGCCACCCACCGGGGCGGGGCTCTCGGCCTCCTGGGGCACGCGGAGCTGGACGAGAAGTATGAGCCCGCCGCGGAACTGGCGGGTGCGCTCCAGTCTGCGGCCATTTCCCGGGACGGCAGGCACGCGGCGTTCTCCGTGAGCGACGGCCCGGGCGCCGTCCGGCTCCTCTACCGGGAGGGCGACGACATCCGGGCCGTCCGGGAGGTGGAGAACCCTCCGGCGTCGGAGGTCCTGGCCGTGGCCGACACCGGGACGGCCCTGCTGAAGGACGCCGAGGGCTCCCTGTTCCAGGTGGAACTGGGGCGGGACGCCTCGGCCATGCAGGTCGCCACCAAGGTGTCCGAGGCGGACCTGACCCCCGACGGAACGAAGATCGCCCTGCTCCGGGCAGGGGAGGGCGGCTACGTCGTCGAATTCCCTGCGGGCCGGGTCTGCTACTCGTCGCGACAGCGCATCCGCGACCTCAAGGTCTCCCCCCAGGGGGATGCCCTGGCCTTCTTCGAACAGGAGGCCGGGCGCTTCTTCTACCACCTGAAGTGCTGGCGGGCGGACGGCACGGTCGAGAGCTGGCGGGGAGGGGGCCCCCTGAGCCCCCGGGGCGGATTCTTCGAAGGCAGCCTCCGGGGACTGGCGTGGAACGCGGAAGGGAATGGCCTGTTCGTCGCCACCCAGGGGAACCTGATCGGCCTCCTGACCCGGACCGGCGAGCGGGCCCTGCATCGGAACGCGGGGCAGCTCCGGATCCACGGCGCCTCCCGCGAGGGGCTCCTGCTGGAAGTGGGGACGGAAGTCATCGCCACCCGCGGCCGCCTCGCGGGATCGGAGCGCGAGCAGGATCTCGCCTGGACCGGAGGGACCCTGGAAGGCGTCTCCGAGGACGGCTCCCAGCTCCTGATCTCCCGGGAGGACGAGATCTGGGTGCTGCCCGCGGACCGCTCCAAGGGACGGAAGGTCGGAGTTGGGCAGGTGGAGGCCTTCTCGAGCGACGGCAAGGTGATCCTCTATTCGGATGCCGAGCGCGTCTACGGGGTGCCTTCCCGGGGTGGGGACCTCAGGACCCTGGTGACGGCCGAGGAACTCAAGGCTCTCGGACTGCCCTTCGGGGGCGGCCAGGGCCTGTCCGCGCGCTTCGTCGTCTCAGGGGACGATCGCTGGGTCCTCGTCCATGCCGGGGCGGTCCTCGCCCGAAAGCCTCTGGACGGCACGGGCCGCCTGGAGCGGGTGGCCCTGCCGACGGGAGGACGAATCCTCTCCGCGGCCTCGCCGGACGGGACCCGGATTGCCTTGCAAGTACGGGAAGGAAATGAAGGCAACTGGTTCACGACGCTGGACATCGCTTCGGGCAAGGAGGCCGGGCGGGTTCCCGCGGAGAAGACCGAACGACTGATGGGCTGGATTCCCGCCTCCGGCTTCCTGGTCTTCTCGACGCTCGACGGGAAGGGCGAACTCCGCCGCGTGGATCCGAAGGGCCAGCGGAAGCTCCTGCGGACCCTGGAGCCGCCCGCGACCAGCGCTTCCGGGCGCTTCCGCACCGTCCGCGTCCCCGGCGACGGCGCCTGCTATTCCTACCGCTACTACACCCCCGGGACCTCCCAGTTGCTCCTTGGGAAGGGCCTGTAGAAAGTACATTGGGAATAATCTCTGATGTACATCAGGATTGCTTCGTGTTTTATCCCTTTTATCCCTTTTATCCTTGTTGATCCATCTTTGTTTTATCTTTAACAAATAAAAAAGGAACAAGGATAAAAGGGATGCAAGGGATGGAAGTCCGGTGTCCCGTCCTTCGTTCCCGTTCCGGCAGTCCCGGAGTCAGGACCTTATTCTCCGTGGATCTCGCTGCGTTTCATGATGGTGTAGCCCTCCTCCAGGAGCGCCGCCTTGGCCGCCTCGGTGTCGTCGAAGCGGAAGATCATGATGGAGTGGGCCTGGTAGCGGTCGGTGAAGGCGTACATGTACTCGATGTTGATGTCGCGCTTGCTGAAGGCCTCGATGAGGCGGTAGAGGGCGCCGACGGTGTCCTCCAGGGCCACGGCCAGCACGTCCGTGCGCGAGCAGGTGACGTGCGCGGCCCTGAGGGCCTCGTAGGCCTCGTCCGGCCGGTTGACGATCATCCGCAGGATGCCGAAATCGTTCACTTCGGCGATGGTGAGAGTCCGGATGTTGATGTCCCGGTCGGCGATCGTCTTGAGGATGCTCTGGAGACGGCCCGGCTTGTTCTCGAGGAAGACGGAGAGCTGGGTGATGTTCATGGATGTCTCCCGGACGGAAGGGATCTCAGGAAGGTGTTCGACAAGTCTAGTCAATTCTTCCTCTCAGGACAGCTGCCGCCTGTCGATGACGCGCCTGGCCTTGCCGGCGCCGCGCTCGAGGGTGGCGGGCTCCACGAGGGTGACCTTGGCGCTGATGCCCAGGACGCTGCGGATCCGGGCGGCGATCTTCCCTGAGAGCGCGTTCATGACCTTCAGTTCGTCCGAGAAGATCTCCTCCTGGACCTCGACCATGACCTCGATGTCGTCCAGGGCCCCGTGCCGGTCCACCACGATCTGGTAGTGGGGCTCGACACCCTCGATCTCGACGAGCAGGGATTCGATCTGGGAGGGGAAGACGTTGACGCCCCGGATGATGAGCATGTCGTCGGACCGGCCGCAGACCTTTTCCATCTTGACCAGGGTGCGGCCGCAGGCGCAGCTGTCCCGGTAGAGGCGCGTGATGTCCCTGGACCGGTAGCGGATGACGGGACAGCACTCCTTGGTGAGGGAGGTGTAGACGATCTCGCCCTGGGAACCCTCCGGAAGTACCTCGCCCGTGACGGGGTCGATGATCTCCACGTAGAAGGCGTCCTCGAAGACGTGCAGGCCACTCTTGGCGGAGCACTCGCAGGACACGCCGGGGCCGATGACCTCGGAGAGTCCGTAGATGTCGTAGGCGTCGATGCCCATGCGGGCCTCGATCTCCCGCCGCATGGCCTCGGTCCAGGGCTCCGCTCCGAAGAGGCCGCGGCGCAGCCTGGTCTTGCGGAAATCGAAGGCCGGCATGTGCCTGGATGCGTAGTCCGCCATGTTGATGGCGTAGGAGGGCGTGCAGGCCAGCATGGTGGTGCCGAAATCCTGGATGAGCATGAGCTGGCGGTCCGTGTTGCCTCCCGAAATGGGAACGACCGTCGCGCCGATCTTCTCGCCGCCGTAGTGGACGCCCAGCCCGCCCGTGAAGAGGCCGTAGCCGTAGGCCACCTGCAGGATGTCGTCGCAGGATCCGCCGGCGCTGGCGAGGGACCGGGCGATGAGGGTGGCCCAGAGATCGAGGTCGCCGCGGGTGTAGCCCACGACGGTCGCGCTGCCCGTGGTTCCCGAGGAGGAATGCACCCGCACCACGTCCTTCATGGACACGGCGAACAGGCCGAAGGGCGAATTGTCCCGCATCTCCTGCTTCGTGAGGAAGGGGACCCGGCGCAGATCCTCCAGGGTCTTCAGCTGGTCCGGGTGGAAGCCGGCGGCGTCGAAGGTCTTCCGGTAGTGCGGGTTGTGCTCGTAGGCGTGCCTCACGGACCAGCGGAGGCGCTCCAGTTGCAGCGCCTTGAGCTGCGGGAGCGGCATGGATTCGAATTCGCGGCTGAACATGGCAGACCCTGTCGTCATCCTTCCATCCTATTCAGGCGGAACCCCCTCACCTAGCGGCTTATGGCGGCATTAACAAGGCCGACTGTCGGGGCTCCGGATGAAGGACTATAATCTGGACGTGTCGATTCTCGCCCTCCAACTCCACGAGCCCGCGGCGGGCCGGGTGCGCCAGTGGTGGGACGTCCTCGAGGCGAAGGTCGGGATTTCCGGCGTCCGCCGGGTGCCTTTCCCCCACGTCACCCTCTTCGGCTTCGACGGTCTCGACTACCCGCAGGTCCGCAAGTGCCTGGAGGACTTCTCCGTGGACACCCCGCCGCTGGACCTTCGCAGCGTGGGGCTGGGCGTGTTCCTGAAGCCCATGCCCGTGATCTACAGTCCCGTGATCCGCAGCCCTCGGATCACGGACCTGCAGCGGGAGCTCTGGGAGAGGATCGCCCGCCTCGGCGGCCAGATGTACGGCCTGTATTCGACGGAACGATGGATCCCGCACATCACCCTCGCCCAGTTCGATCTCACGCTGGCCAACCAGGAACCGGCCCTGCGGGCCCTCATGGAGCTGGACCTGGAGCTGCGGTTCGAGGTCCGCAACCTGACCCTTTTCAACTGGATCGGTCCCCGCTACGAGCCACAGGAAAGATATCCATTGCTCGGGGGGACCCTGGTGCATCCAAAATGAGGGAGGACCTTTAGGGATGCGTGAACTCGTGAAAGCCCACCTCGACCACAAGCGCGCCTGGCACGACTTCCACTACGGCTATCCGGTGATCTCCCGGCGCAGCAAGGGCGTCAGCCTCGGCGTCAACCTCAGTCCGAACAAGATCTGCAATTTCAGTTGCGTCTACTGCGAAGTGGACCGGGTGAATCCGCCCCGGCGGAAGGACGTCGACCTGGACCAGCTGGAGCGCGAGATGTCCACGCTCATGGACCTGGTGGCGAGCGGGGAGCTCTACCGCACCCCGCCCTTCGATTCCGCGAGGCCCGAGCAGCGGCGCCTCAACGACATCGCGTTCTCCGGCGACGGCGAGCCCACCATGGCCCGGGAGTTCCCCGAATGCGTCGAACGCCTCGCGAGGCTGAAGGCGGCCAAGGGGCTCGACGACTGCAAGCTGGTCTTGATCACGGACTCCACCCTGCTGCAGTCCCCGGGCGCGGTCCGGGGACTGGAGATCCTCATGGCGCACCAGGGGGAGATCTGGGCGAAGCTCGACGGGGGCACGGAGGCGCACTATCTGGAGATCAACCGCTCGAAGGTCTCCTTTGGGAAGATCCTGGACAACCTCCTCGCCACGGCCCGGCGCTGGCCCATCACGATCCAGACCCTCTTCCTGGAATGGAAGGGCCGGGGGCCGTCCGATGCGGAGGTCGAAGCCTATGTCGACCGGCTGCGCTGGCTCCTCGCGGGCGGCGGCCGGCTGCAGGGCATCCAGCTCTACACCGTGGCCCGCGCCACGCCGGAACCCGAGGCCCGGCCCCTCGGGGCCGCCTGCCTGGATGTCCTGGCGGAGAGAGTCCGGCAGGCGGTCCCGGAAGTCCCGGTCGAAGTCTTCTACGGACCCGACGATCCGGGACATGTGTAGGGACATCCATGCAGCCTGGCTGACGGTCCTCATCCTGGCGGGCTGCCGGCGCGACACGCCTCCTCCGCCGGCCCCTCCCCCGCCGGAGCCCGCGAAGGTCAAGCTCGTGGCCGTCGGGGACATCCTCATGCACGCGGACGTGAAGGCCGCGGCCACCCTGCACGGGGGGTTCGAGCCCCTGTGGGAGGAGGCCGCGACGCTCTTCCGGGGCGCCGACCTTGCCTTCGCGAACCTGGAGACGCCCATCGCGCCGGCGGCCGGCCAGCCTGGGAGGCCCTTCCTCTTCAATGCCCCGCCGGAACTTCCCCAGTCGCTGAGCCGTAGCGGCTTCACGGTGCTCGCCACGGCCAACAACCACGCCTACGACCAGGGGGCGCCGGGGCTGGTGGAGACCCTGGAACGCCTGGAAAGCGCCGGCCTGGCCTACGTCGGGAGCGGGAAGGACCGGCGCCGGGCGGAGGAGCCCCGCATCCTGGAACGGAACGGGATCCGGATCGCCTTCCTGGCCTGGACGGACCTCCTGAACCGCGGCGGCAACCAGGCCGGAGGGCCATGGGTGAACCGGCTGCGCGCCGACCGGGCCTGCCTGGCCGTGCGCGCCGCCCGGTCGCAGGCGGACGTCGTCGTCGTGAGCGTCCACTGGGGCACGGAGGACCAGCACGACCCGACGCCCCGCCAGCGGCAGGTCGCCTCGCGCCTTTTCGAGGCCGGCGCGGACCTCATCCTGGGGCACCACCCCCATGTCCTGCAGCCGCTGGAAGCCGGCGAAGCCGGCGGCCGGCGCGTGGCCGTGGCCTATTCCCTGGGCAACTTCATCAGCAACCAGGACCGCATGTACGATGCCGAACGGATGGAGCCCGCCCGGGGCGACGCGCGCGACGGAGCCGCCCTGGTGGCCACCTTCGTCCGGAAGGCGCCGGATGAGGTCGTCCTGGACACCGTCGGCTACACGCCGCTGTGGACCGAGAACAACTGGCGGCAGGTGGAGGCCGGCGGGGCCGAGCCGAGGGAGATCCGCGTGGTGAGGCTGGACCTGTCCGGAAGGCAGATCCAGCCCTGGAGCCGGCGCAGGGAACGGATCCGCGAGATCCTGGGAGGGGGCTTCGAGCTCCGGGTTCCCTGAAGGCGAGGCCCGTCCCCGGGGGTCACTTCCAGTCGGTCAGTCCGTACTTGGCCAGGATCTTGGCGAGCGCGCCGGAGGACCGCAAGGCCGCCACTCCTTCCGAAAGGATCCGGGCGTATTCCGCGGACTTCGGGTTCTTCGGCGAGAAGGCGATGTACACCTTGTCCGACTTGGTGGCGTTCGCCGTGGACATCGCGAAGACGACCTTGCCCTGCAGCTTCATCTTGGCGAGGGTGTACTTCAGCACCGAGCGGTCCTCCACGACCGCGCCCAGGTCGCCTTCGACCAGCTTCGTCAGGTTGGACGGGAGAGGATTCTCTTCATCGTCCGAGAAGACCACGTTCGGGGGCGCGGTCTTGATGTAGGCGTCCAGCTCGTCGAAGTAGGCGTAGTCCTTGATGACGCCCAGCTTGATGGGCTTGAGGGAATTGATGCCCGCATACTTCCAGGGATTGCCGCTCCTGACGCAGAAGAGCTGGACGCTGACGCCGAGTTCCTCGGCGGGGAACACGAAGTCCGGCGTGTCGTCCCTGGAGGCGCCGATGATGCCGGTGCACTTCCCGCTCCGGGTCTCCGCGACCGCCTTCTCCCAGGGGGTGACCGCGTAGACGACCTTGTGGCCCTTGGCTTCGAAGACCGTCCTGGCGACATCCAGCATGTAGCCGGTCTCGGCCTTGCCGTCCCCGTTGTAGGGCATCCAGGTGTCGGCCTTCAGGGTGATCGTGTCGGCCCGCACGGCCAGGGGGGCTAAGGCCGAAAGGAGGGTGAGGAGGAATGGGAAAAACCGGCTTCGCATCGTGGCGCTCCTGGAAGGGTGAGGGCGAATGTTCCCATTCTCAACGGTCCGGGATCCGCCGACCATGAAAAATCGACCCGAACGGGAATTTGGATCAAACATAGAGAAAGCGCCGCGAATCGCGGCGCTTTCCAGGTGATGACGAACGGGACCTACTTGGCGGATTCGTCCATGAGGCCGGGGGTCTCCTTCTTGGAGTTCCGGACGGCCCAGCCGATGAGGCCGGCGCAGATCAGGGCGCCGAGGACGCCGATGACCTTCTCGGATTCCGCGCCTTCCTTGGGGAAGAGCGTGAACTTCATGGTGATGCCCAGGGTCAGCAGGCTGACCATGTTCATGACCTTGATCAGGGGGTTGACGGCGGGACCCGCGGTGTCCTTGAGGGGGTCGCCCACGGTGTCGCCCGTGACCGCAGCCTTGTGGGCATCGGAGCCCTTGCCGCCGTAGACGCCGTCCTCGATCATCTTCTTGGCGTTGTCCCAGGCGCCGCCGGCGTTGGACATGAAGACCGCCAGGAGCTGGCCCGTGAGGATCATGCCGGCCAGGAAGCCGCCGATGGCGTAGGGGCCGAGCAGGAGGCCGACGATCAGGGGGCAGGTGATGGCCAGGATGACGGGACCGACGAGCTCGTGCTGGGCCGTGTGGGTGCAGATGTCCACGACGCGGCCGTAGTCAGGCTTCTTGGTGCCGGCCCAGATCTCCTTGTCGCGGAACTGGTTGCGGCACTCGATGACGATGTAGTAGGCCGCGCGGCCCACGGCGCGGATCAGCATGGAGCTGAAGAGGAAGGGCACGGCGCCGCCGAGGAGCAGGCCCACGAGGATCTTGGGGTCGGCCACGGACAGCTTCGCGGCCTCGGAGAAGTACTGGGGCACGGTCAGCAGGGCCAGCTTGTCTTCGCTGCCCACCGCGATGACCGCGATGAAGCTGGAGAAGAGGGACACGGCGGCGATGACGGCGGAGCCGATGGCGATGCCCTTGGTCTCGGCCTTGGTGGTGTTGCCCACGGCGTCCAGGTCGGCGAGGATCTGGCGGGCGCGCTTGTAGGAGCCGGCCTTTTCCTTCTCCATCTCGTCCTTGTCGTAGCCCATCTCGCCGATGCCGTTGGCGTTGTCGGCGACGGGTCCGAAGACGTCCATGGAGATCGTGTTGCCGGTGAGGGTCAGCATGCCGATGCCGGTCATGGCGACGCCGTAGGCGACGAACATGGGGGGCGTGCCGGCATAGACCATCACGGAGAGCATGATGGCGATGACGATGACGCCGAGGGTGGCCACGGTGGATTCGTAGCCGAGGGAGAAGCCTTCGATGATGTTGGTGGCGTGGCCGGTGGTGCAGGCCTTGGCCAGGTTCTTCACGGGGGCGTGGCCCGTGTGGGTGTAGTAGCTGGTGACCTTGTTGAGGGCCACGGCGAGGATGACGCCGATGAAGCAGGTGATGGCGGGGCGCATGTCGAGGCCCGCCACGCCGAAGTTGGCCAGGAAGGGCAGGTTGGCGGGATCACCCTGGGGGAAACCGGCCTTGGCGACTTCGCTGATGGTGGCGGCGTCGAAGTGCAGGTAGAAGAAGCCCAGGACGAAGAAGCCCAGGACGCTGATCATGGAGCCGATCCAGAAGCCCTTGTGCACGCTCTTGAGGGCCGTGTCGGAGGTGTCGTTGGGGCCGGCCTTCACGGTGTAGGTGGAGATGATGGAGCCCAGCACGCCGATGCCGCGCACCAGCAGGGGGAAGATGACGCCCTTGTGCCCGAAGGTGGCCATGCCCAGGATCATGGCGGCCACGATGGTCACTTCGTAGGACTCGAAGATGTCCGCGGCCATCCCGGCGCAGTCGCCCACGTTGTCGCCCACGTTGTCGGCGATGGTGGCGGCGTTGCGGGGATCGTCCTCGGGGATGTCCTTCTCGATCTTGCCCACGAGGTCGGCGCCCACGTCGGCGGCCTTGGTGTAGATGCCGCCGCCGACGCGCATGAACAGGGCGAGGAGCGTTCCGCCGAAGCCGAAGCCGAGCAGGGCCTCGTAGGCGCTCACGCCGAACATGAGGAAGATCATCGTGCCGCCCAGGAGGCCGAGGCCGTCCGTGAGCATGCCGGTGATGGTGCCGGTGCGGTAGCCGAGCTGCATGGCCTCGCCGTAGGAGCGCTTGGCGGCGGCGGCGACGCGCAGGTTGCCCTGGGTGGCCAGGCGCATGCCCACGAAGCCCACGAGCCAGCTGAAGATGGCGCCGACGAGGAACGCGCAGGCGCGGCCGTAGCGGAAGGCGTTCTCGGAACCGGTGTAGGTCACGGCCAGGAGGATCGTGATGATGACGATCAGGGGACCGATCTTGGTGAACTGGGCCTTGAGGTAGGCGTTGGCGCCCTCGCGCACGGCGCCGGCGATCTCCTGCATCTTCTTGGTGCCCTGGTCGGCGGCCATGACCTGCTTCACGAGCATCAGGGCGTACACGAGGCCCGCCACGGCGATGCCGAGCACCACGATGAGGGCGGTGCGCTCGAGGGTGTTGAAGCCGTAGCCTTCCTGGAAGGGCGAGAAGAAGCTGAAGGGCATCGCGGTCCCTTCGGAACCGGAGCCGTGGGTCATCGCCGGCTTGAAGGCGAAGGCAGCCCCGAAGAAGGCCAGCATGGACAGCAGGTACAGCCTGCGTTTCTGCGGCGAGTTAAGGAGTCGGGCGGTCCACCTGCGTAGCATGAATGCTCCTCAAGAAAGTGGAAAAACGAGCCGGTAGGGTCTACTCCCACAATCCGGCGTTTTGGAATGGCGAGTGAAAGACCAATTTCCCAGTGATATCAGCCTAGCAATTCGTCTCTGAAAGTCAAAAAAAAGTTGCCTCGTGTAAAAGACAAGGTTGTCCGGACAGGTCGCGGGCCGCTCGGAATGCAGTGTACATCGGGCTCCGGGTGGCTCACGGGCAAATCGCGGGTCGCCGCGCGCGGGACAGGAAAACCGTTCGGAAGCTTGATGCCAGATGGCAGGAAGGGGCGTCCTTCGAAAACAATTATCGATGCCGATCTTTACAAAACGTTGCAAACCGATGGGAATTTTTGTTCGTTCGGTAAATGCGTATTTGCCTTGACATAGCGATAGGCTATCCAGGTGAACTAGACTGGCTACGGCTCGTTGCCTTCGAAGGATCCCCATGTCGAGACCTTGTCCCTGCACGTCCAAGCGCACGTTCGACAAATGCTGCGAACCCTACCTGACCGGCCGCGAAGTTCCGGAGACCGCGGAAAAACTGATGCGGAGCCGGTTCTCGGCCTACGCCACGCACAAGGTGGACTATCTCCTCGCCACCACCTGCGAGGAGGAACGGAACAAGCTGGACCGGAAGGAGCTCGAGGACTATTGCCGGAAGGTCTCCTGCGTCTCCCTGAAGATCGCCGAGACGGAAGGGGGAGGACCCCAGGACGAGACGGGGACGGTCCTTTTCTACGCAAGCCTCCAGGTCAACGGAAGGCGGATGCTCCACCGCGAGCTGAGCCGCTTCAGGCGCGAGGACGGCCGCTGGGTCTACGTGGACGGGGACACCGACTAGGAGGCCGCCCCTGGTCGTGGGATCCTGGGGGAGGCCCTCCCGGCCCGTCCCTTCCTTTCCTTCGGACCCCATGCCATGAACGACTCGCTCTCCACCCGATCACGCATCGAACGCCTGGCCGCGGGCCTCCGGCAGGCGCACCTGGACGCCTTCCTGTGCACCTCTCCCGTGACGATGGGCTACCTCCAGGGATTCTTCGAGGAGGGCGGCGAGCGGCTCCTGATGCTCGCCGTGAGTAGCCGGGGCCAGGTGCGGATGATCTGCCCGGGGCTCACGGAGGCCCAGGCCCGCCGCTGCGGGATCGAGGATGTGCGCCCGTGGCTGGACGGCGACGATCCGTGGGCGCTCTTCCGGCGGCTCGCGGCGGACTGGGGGTTCGGGGCCGGCCGGGTCGCCGTGGACAACGACATGGCCGCCGCCCACCTCCTGGCGGCGCAGGCCGCGATTCCGGAGGCCTCCTTCGCGGTCGGGCAGCCGGTCATGTCCGATCTCATGCGGGTCAAGTCCGGCGAGGAACTGGAGCTCATGCTGCGGGCCGGGAAGATCGCCGACGACGCGTTCTCCGCAGCGCTCGGCCGGCTGCGGCCGGGGCTGACGGAACAGGAGGCGGCAGGCGTCCTGCTGGAATCCATGCGCAGGCTGGGAGGGACGCCCACGTTCTGCATCGCGGCGGGCGGCAAGAACAGCGCCGAGCCCCATCATCACAGCGACGACACCGTGCTCGAGGAGGGAGACGTCCTGATCCTCGACTTCGGGTGCAGCGTCTCGGGCTACCAGAGCGACATCACCCGCACGGTATGCCTCGGCGAGGCCGGCGCCGAGGCGAAGGCGCTGTACGACGTCGTCCTCCGGGCGCACCAGGCCGGCCGGGCCGCCATCCGGCCTGGCGTGGCCTGCCAGGCGATCGACCGGGCCGCCCGCAGGGTGATCGAGGACGCGGGCTTCGGCCCCTTCTTCGTGCACCGGACCGGCCACGGGATCGGCATGCGCGGGCACGAGGAGCCCTACATCGTCGAGGGCAACGGGCAGCTTCTCGCGCCGGGCCACTGCTTCAGCGTGGAGCCGGGGGTCTACCTGCCGGGGCGCTTCGGGATCCGCATCGAGAACTGCGTCGCCTGCACGACGGAAGGGCACCTCAGCCTCAACGAGGAGCCAGCCGGGAGGCTCCTCGAGCTCAGATGACGCCGGCGAGTCCCCGGTTCATCCTGCCCACGAGCAGCGGTCCTTCGAAGATCAGGGACGAGTAGATCTGGACGAGGGCGGCGCCGTCGTCCAGGGCCGTCCGGGCGTCCTCCGCGGAGCCGATGCCGCCGCAGGCCATGAAGGCGACCGAGCGCGGCAGGCGCTGCAGGATGCGGCGCTGCACCTCGCGGGCCTTGATCTTGAGGCCCCGGCCGGAAAGCCCGCCGTCCCCCCAGGCCTCCACCTTGGCGCGGTTGATCTCCGAGACGATGCCCCGGTCCAGGGTCGTGTTGGTGGCCACGATGCCCGAGATCCCGCAGGACACGGCCACGTCCACGACGGCGTCCAGCTTCTCGAAGGGGATGTCCGGGGCCAGCTTCACGAAGAGGGGCTGACGCTCCATGGACAGTTCCTTGCGGAACTCCAGCATCCCGTCCAGGAGGGGGCGCAGCGCCTTCGGGGCCTGGAGGTCGCGGAGGCCGGGCGTGTTCGGGGAGGAGATGTTGAGGGTCGTGAAATCGACCAGGGGCGCGATGAGCCGGTAGGCGGCCTTGTAGTCGTCCAGGGCCTGTTCCTCGGGCGTCACCTTGTTCTTGCCGATGTTTCCGCCCACGACCAGGCCTCGGGGCCGCTTCCGCAGGCGGGCCGCCACGACCTGGGCTCCTTCGGAGTTGAAGCCCATGCGGTTGAGGATCAGGCTCTCCTCGGGGAGCCGGAAGATGCGGGGCTTCGGGTTGCCGGGCTGGGGCTTGGGGGTGACGGTGCCGATCTCCACGAACCCGAAGCCGACGGCCTTCCAGATGTCCAGGAGTTGCGCCCCCTTGTCGAGGCCGGCCGCCAGGCCGACGGGCGACGCGAAGGCGAGGCCGCAGACTTCCCGCGCCAGGGAGGGAGCGGGTTTCCCGCAGACCAGGGACGTGAGGGCCGTCACGCCCGGGAGCGGCTGGACGAGCTTCCCGGCCGCGAAGGCCAGGCCGTGGGCCGTCTCCGCCTGCAGCTTGAACAGCAGGGGGCGGGCGAGGCGGTAGGGATCCAGGGGCATGGCGGCGTTCTCCGGGGAACAGGTCGATGTCTGTCTCCGATTGTGCCCGGTCCGGAAGAAAAAGGCACCGGCGCGAGCCGCCGGCCGGACCCTGCGGCGCAGTCTATGATGGGGACTGACTCTTCTCCGGGGACTCCGTGCGATATCTGATCTCCAATCTTCCGGTGGACCTGGGGCGGGAAACCATGGATCTCGGGCGGCTGCTCGCCCTCGCCCTCGGGGGCGCGGCGGAGGACTACACGGAACCCGTCCTGGAGCGCCGCAGCCTCGACGCCCGGCACAAGGGGGCCATCCGCTACCAGATGACCGTGAGCTTCGGGACCGGCCGGGCGCTTCCGGCCGGGCCGCTGCCGCCGGGCGTCGCCCTGGAACCGGCGCCAGGAAGACCTTCCTGGGCCGTCGCCGCGGTGGCGCGGAGGCCCCGCGTGGTGGTGGTCGGCACGGGGCCGGCGGGGACCTTCTGCGCCCTGAGGCTCCTGGACTACGGCATCGAGCCCATCGTGCTCGAGCGCGGCCCGTCCATGGAGGAGCGTGTCCGCAGGGTCGAAAGGCTCTGGAACGAGGGGGTGCTGGACCCGTGCGCCAACGCCCAGTTCGGGGAAGGGGGGGCGGGCACCTTCAGCGACGGCAAGCTGGCCACCCGCATCGGCCATCCCGCCATCCGCTACGTCCTCGAGACGTTCGTGCGCTGCGGGGCGGACCCCGCCATCCTCTTCCTGGCGAAGCCCCACGTGGGTACGGACGTGATCCGGAAGTGCGCCGTGCGCATGCGGAAGGACGCCGAGAGCCGGGGCGCGGACTACCGCTTCGGCTCTCGGCTGGCGGACCTTCGCATCGCGGACGGCCGCGTCCGCGGAGCCGTCCTGGACGGCGGCGAGGAGATTCCCTGCGACGCCCTGGTCCTGGCGCCGGGGCACTCCGCGCGGGACACCTACGAGATGCTGCACCGGCGGGGCGTGGCCATGCGCCAGAAGGCCTTCGCCATGGGCGTCCGGATCGAGCACCCCCAGGCGCTCATCGACCGGGCTCAGTACGGGGCCTCGGCCGGCCATCCGGCCCTTCCCCCGGCGGACTACCGGCTGGTCTGCAACCTGGGGCCGGAACGGGCCGCCTACAGCTTCTGCATGTGCCCGGGGGGCGAGGTGATCCAGTGCGCCTCCGAGGAGGGCGGGGTCGTCGTGAACGGCATGAGCAACGCCAGGCGGGACTCCGGCTTCGCGAACTCCGGGCTCGTGGCGAAGGTGAACACCTCCGACTTCGGTTCCGGGCATCCCCTGGCGGGCGTCGATCTTCAGCGCCGGTGGGAACAGGCCGCCTTCCGGGCCGCGGGGGAGACCTACGGCGCGCCCGCCCAGTCCGTCCAGGACTTCCTGCGCGCCCGGGCGACGGGCAGGCTCCCGCGCACGAACTTCCGGCCCAGGGCCGTTCCCGCGGACCTCGGGCTCTGCCTGCCGGATTTCGTCCAGGCCCAGCTCCGGGAGGGGCTCCCCGTCTTCGAGCGGAAGATCCGCGGCTACACCAGCCGGGAGGCCCTGCTCCTGGGCATCGAGAGCCGGACCAGCAGCCCGGTCCAGCTGCTCCGGGGGGAGGACGGCCAGAGCGCGAGCCATCCCGGCCTCTACCCCTGCGGCGAGGGAGCCGGCTTCGCGGGGGGCATCACCAGCGCCGCCGTGGACGGACTCCGGGCCGCGGAGTGGATCGCGCGGACCGCGGGCGCGCCGGTCTCCATCCCCTTCGAACGGGGCGCGAAGACCGGGGATTGAACCAGGGATCGCCGACCCGCGGCGGGTGATCCGGAAGACTCCCCGCGGATGTCACAGAAACGTCACAAAGCGGTTGCACGCTTGTTTCAAGGGCAATTCCGCCCCCCGGGGAGCCGCCATGTCCTTGAACAGCCTGATCCGATGGATCAAGCCTCACGAACAGATCTTCTTCGACCTGCTGGAAGCCTCCTCCGCCAACGTGCTGCAGGCCGCGCGCGTCTTCGACGCGGGGCTGCGCGAGGGGAATCCCGGCGAGTGGGCGGGACTCCGCCGCCGACTCAACGACCTGGAGCACCAGGGCGACGAGTTCACCCGCGGGATCCTGGAGAAGCTGGACACCAGCTTCGTGACGCCCATCGAGCGCGAGGACCTGCTGGCCTTGGCCCACGCCCTGGACGACGTGCTGGACGATCTCGACCTGATCACCGAACGCATCGTGCTCTACCGCATCGAGAAGATCCGGCCGTCCTTCCTGGAGATCAGTTCCCAGGTGGTGGAAGGATGCGGGCTTCTCGACCGGCTGGTGCTCAGGCTGCGCAACATGCCCAAGCCCCTGGAGATCCGGCCGACGATCCGCGAGATCCACGACCTGGAGAACCAGGTGGACGGCATCTACCACACGGCCCTGGCGGAGATCTTCCAGGACGGGCTTCCCCCCGTCGAACTCATGAAATGGAAGGAACTCCTGGACATCCTGGAGACCGCCATGGACCGGATCGGGCATGCGGCCCGCGTGGTGAGCTCCACCTCGATGAAGAACTCCTAGGCCATCCAGATGCTCGTCGCCATCCCCCTCGCCCTCGTCGCCATCGTCCTGCTGTCCTGGTGCATCGATTTCATCAACGGCTTCCACGACACGGCCAACGCCGTCGCCACGGTCATCTCCACCGGCGTGCTCTCCGCCCGCAACGCCATCGTGATGGCGGGCATCCTGAACTTCACCGGGGCCTTGCTGGGCACCCAGGTGGCCACCACCATCGCCAAGGGCATCGCGGACACCCACTATGTGGTGCCCGCCGTCATCATCGCCGCCCTGATGGCGGCCATCGTGTGGGACATCCTGACGTGGTATTTCGGGATCCCGTCGAGCACCAGCCATACCCTCATCGGCGGGCTGTCGGGCGCGGTGGTGGCCCACGCGGGGCTCAAGGCGCTGCACACCACCAAGCTCAAGGAGATCGCCGCCTTCATCGTCATCTCGCCCATGCTCGGCTTCCTGATGGCGTCGATCCTCATCATCGTCATCCTCTGGGTCGTGCGCGGCATGCGGCCCGTGAAGGTGAACAAGGCCTTCCGGAAGCTGCAGCTCGTCTCCGCGGCCGCCATGGCCTTCACCCACGGCCAGAACGACGCCCAGAAGGCCATGGGCATCATCTGTCTGGGGCTCATCACCTACGGGAAGCTCGTGGCCCACGGGACGACCGTGGACGTGCCTTTGTGGGTGAAGCTGGGCAGCGCCGTCATGATGGGCCTGGGGACGGCCTCGGGAGGCATGAGGATCATCCGCACCCTGGGGCACCGGATCGCCAAGCTGAGGCCCATCCACGGATTCGCCGCCGAGACCGCCGCCGCCATCGTGCTCTTCACCACGGCCCACCTGGGCATTCCCGTGAGTACCACCCACGCCATCTCGGGCTCCATCATGGGCGTCGGAACGAGCATGAACGCGACCGCGGTGCGCTGGGGGATCGCGGGGAACATCGCCGTGGCCTGGCTGCTGACGATCCCCGTGAGCGCTTCCCTGGCCATGGCCTTCTACAAGCTGATCGCCCCCTTCTTCTAGGATTGTCGCGGGACCGCCATGGGGTCGTCACAGAGTCGTCACAGGGAGTCCCTAGCCTGGAAGCACAGGAGACAACGACGATGAAGACCTTCGCGAATTCCTTGCTGGCGGTCCTGGCCTGCGCGGCCACCACGGTGGGCTCCGCCCAGACGATCTCCCTCCAGGGGGCGGGCGCCACCTTCCCCTATCCGCTCTACTCCAAGTGGATGGCCGAGTACCAGAAGCTGCACCCCAGCGTCCAGATCAACTACCAGTCCATCGGGTCCGGCGGGGGCATCAAGCAGATCCTGGAGAGGACCGTCGACTTCGGGGCCACGGACGCGGAGATGACCGCCCAGGAACGGGCCAAGGCCGCATCGACGCTCCACCACATCCCCATGACCCTCGGCGCCGTGGTCGTCACCTACCAGGTGCCGGGCGTCTCCACGGGCCTCAAGCTCTCCCAGGACGTGCTCGCCAGCATCTTCATGGGCCGGATCACCGCCTGGAACGACCCCCGGCTGGCTTCCCTGAATCCGGGCGTCAAGCTTCCCGGAACCCCCATCACCGTGGCCTACCGCTCCGACGGCAGCGGCACCACCGCCGTCTTCACCGAGTACCTCGCCAGGATCAGTCCCGAGTGGAAATCCAGCGTGGGTGCCGGCAAGAGCGTGAAGTTCCCCGTCGGGCTGGGCGGCAAGGGCAACGAGGGGGTCACGGGCGTCGTGAAGAGCACCCCGGGCGCCATCGGCTACGTGGAGCTGGCCTACGCCAGGCAGAACAAGCTGGCCATCGCCTCCCTCCGCAACCAGGCCGGCAAGTTCGTGGAGCCGAGCCTGGAGGGTGTCACCGCCGCCGCCACCGGCCGGAAGCTGCCCGAGGATCTCTGCCTGTCCCTGGTGGACGGCCCCGGCGCCAGGACCTATCCCATCGCCTCCTTCAGTTACATCCTGGTCTACCAGGAACAGCAGGACGCCACGAAGGGCAAGGCCCTGGCGGACTTCCTCTGGTGGGCCGTCCACGACGGCCAGAAGTACGGCGCCGCCCTGGACTACGCGCCCCTGCCCAAGGACCAGGTCCCCGCCATCGAGGCCCGGCTGAAGCAGCTCGCCGCGGGCGGCAAGGCCCTGATCAGCAGGAAGTGAAGTCGACATGGACGCCCGGAGCCGACTCGCCCCGCTTTCCCGGACTGGATCTCCCGCGGTCCTGTCCGGCGACAGGGTCTTCCAGGTCCTGACGGCCCTCTTCGCGGGACTGGTGGTGCTGATCCTGGCGGCCATGGCCTTCCAGATGCTCCTGGCCTCCCTGCCGAGCCTGCGACAGTTCGGCTGGGGCTTCCTCTCCAGCAGCGAGTGGGATCCCGTCCTGGACGCCTACGGCGCCCTGCCGTACCTCTTCGGCACCCTGGCGTCCTCCTTCCTCGCCCTGCTCGTCGCGCTGCCCGTGGCCCTGGGAACGGCCATCTACCTCGCGGAATTCGCCCCGCTGTGGGTGCGCCGTCCCCTGGGCATCCTGGTGGAACTCCTCGCGGCCATCCCCAGCGTCATCTACGGCCTGTGGGGCATCTTCGTCCTCTCGCCCTGGCTGCGGGATTCCGTGCAGCCCTTGCTGCAGCGGGCCTTCGGCTGGACGCCCTTCTTCCAGGGGATCCCCCGGGGCTTCGGCATGATGGCGGGATGCCTGGTGCTGGCCGTCATGATCCTTCCCACCATCGCCTCCGTGAGCCGGGACGTGCTCCTGGCGGTGCCCGACACCATCCGCGAAGGCGCGCTGGCCCTGGGGGCCACCCGCTGGGAGATGGTCCGCAAGGCCGTGCTGCCCTGCGCCGGGAGCGGCATCCTGGGCGCCGTGATCCTGGGCCTGGGCCGGGCCCTGGGCGAGACCATGGCCGTCACCATGGTCATCGGGAACCGGCCCGAGATCTCCTGGTCCCTCTTCAGCCCGGGGCACAGCCTGGCCAGCGTGGTCGCCAGCAACTACGCCGAGGCCTCCGGCGACCTCTACCTGGCCGCGCTCACCGAGCTGGGGCTCATCCTCTTCGGGGTGACCCTGCTGCTGAACATCGTGGCCAGGCTGCTGATCTGGCGCGTGGGCCGAGGTCCGGCCGGGGCGAGGCACTGACATGAACGGATATCCGCGGCGCAAGATTTCCGATTTCCTCGCCCGGTGGGGCAGCCTCGCCATGGTCCTGGCGGCCCTCGCCCCCCTGGGCGCGGTGCTGGGCTACCTGGTCGCGAAAGGCGCGGGGGGCATCTCCTGGTCCTTCTTCACCGAACTGCCCAGGCCCGTCGGCGAGGCCGGCGGGGGCATGGCCAATGCCCTCGCCGGCTCGGCGGTGCTGGTGGGGCTGGCCTGCCTGCTGGGCCTGCCCGTGGGGCTCCTGGGCGGCATCTACCTCTCCGAATACGGCGACAACCCCTTCGGCAAGGCCATCCGCTTCTGCGCGGACGTGCTTTCCGGGGTTCCCTCCATCACGGTAGGCATCTTCGTCTACACCGTGATCGTCCTGAGCATGAAGCGCTTCAGCGCCCTCGCCGGCGCCGCGGCCCTGGCCATCCTGATGCTTCCCATCGTGATGCGGACCACGGAGGAACTGCTCCGGCTCGTGCCCGTGACGCTGAGGGAGGCCGGGCTGGCCCTGGGGCTCCCCAGGTGGCGGGTAATCCTCGGCGTGGTGCTCCGGACGGGGGCCTCGGGCATCGCCACGGGCGTCATGCTCGCCGTCTCCCGGATCGCGGGCGAGACCGCTCCGCTGCTGTTCACGGCCTTCGGAAGCCGCTTCATCTCCCTCAAGCTCGACCAGCCCATGGGCAGCCTGCCCGTGCAGATCTACA
>Ga0209098_1000578_pt1 | contig 39774 bp, 35 predicted proteins | sample AD_JPNHW1_MetaG_FD_184429 | JGI IMG/M metagenome (GOLD analysis project Ga0209098, IMG submission 184429) | Active sludge microbial communities of municipal wastewater-treating anaerobic digesters from Japan - AD_JPNHW1_MetaG (SPAdes) (version 2) | ecosystem: Engineered > Bioreactor > Anaerobic...
GCAGCGCATCGTCGAGGTGCAGCGCCGCACCGCCGAGACCAACGCCGAGATCGCCTCCGCCCTCAATCCCGAGATGCTGCTCACGCAGAACTCCTCGCTGCGGCTCGGCCTCGAGATGCCGCGCGACCACCAGATCGTGAGCGTCGTCGAGCCCGTCGAGGCGCGGTTGGCCGCCAAGCGCAGCTCTGATCGCGTCACGACCACCTTCATCTCAGCGACGTTTCCGCTGACCGGCACCCGTTGAGCGATGCGCAAAGGTTTCGCCTCCAATGCCCGTTTGGTCCTCCTCAGCCTCGGAGTCTCCGCCTGCTTCGTGGGGCTGGGCGTCCGGCTGGTGTGGCTGCACTGGCTGGAGCGCGAGAGCTACACCGCCTTCCTTGAGCAGGCCCGCAAGCAGACCATCGTCGAGCTCGCCCGTCGCGGCGACATCCTCGACGTGCGTGGCAACCGGCTGGCCACCAGCCGCAGCCTGATCGAGCTCGGCGCCGACCCCCAGGATCTCCGCCGCGAGGACGAGGCGAAGTGGCCCGAGCTGGCCCGCCTGCTCGGCATGCCGCTCGGCCAGCTCGAGACGCTCCTGCGCCGCCGTTTCGCGGCTCCGGGCGATGCGGCCGAAGAAGGTGTCGACACCGCCGCGCAGGGCCGTCCCGTCCGCTGGGTCAAGCTGAGCGAGGAGGTCGAGGAGTCGGCCTACGAGAGCATCCAGACTTTGGGCATCAAGGGCGTCTACGGCATCCGCCACTACCGCCGTGTCTATCCCGGCGGCCAGCGCGCCGCGCACATGCTCGGCTATCTCAACAAGGAGCAGACCCCCGTCACCGGCGTGGAACGCTACCTCGACTTCTACCTGCGCGGGCAGACGGGCTGGCGCGAGACCGAGCGAGACGGCCACCGCCGCGAGCTCGCGCAGTTCCGCAGCCGCGAGATCCCCGCCACCGACGGCTTCGATGTCGTCCTCAACATCGACGAGTACGTCCAGCACATCGCCGAGCAGGAGCTCGAGATGATCGCCCAGAAATTCCAGCCCGAGAGCGCCACGATCATCGTCGGCGACCCCAACACCGGCGCGATCCTCGCCCTCGCGAACTGGCCGACCTTCGACCTCAACCGCTTCAACACCGCGCCGCTCGCCTCCCAGCGCAACATCGCGATCACCGACGTCTACGAGCCCGGTTCCACCTTCAAGATCGTCGCCTCCTCAGGCGCTCTCAACGATCATCTCGTTACTCCGGATACCGAGTTCGACTGCAGCCTCTCCAGCGTCGAGTACCAGGGCAAGCCGCGCGCGCTGCCCCGCGAGGCCCACCACCTCGGCCGCCTCAGCGTCGCCGGCATCGTCGGCAAGTCCTCCAACAAGGGCGCCGCCCAGCTCGGCATCCTGCTCGGCGGCCAGCGGCTCTACGAGTATGCGCGCGGCTTCGGCTTCGGCGACGAGACCGGCTACCCACTCGGTGGCGAGGTCTCCGGCGTGCTGCATCCGGTGTCCAAATGGGATGGACTCACCATCACCCGCCTGCCGATGGGCCACTCGATCTCCGCCACACCGCTTCAGGTCCACTGCGCGATGGGCGTGATCGCCAGCGGCGGCGTGCTCACTCGCCCGTGGATCGTACGCGAGATCCGCGACAACACCGGCCGCACCGTTGCTCCCTACGAGCCGATGCCCCGCCGCCGTGTCATCACCCGCGAGACCGCCGAGACGATGGCCCGCCTGCTCGTCGAGGCCGCCAGCTCCGAGGGCACCGGCAAGGCCGCCGCGATCGAGGGCTACATGGTCGCCGGCAAGACCGGCACCACGCAGAAGATCATCGACGGGCACTACTCGACCACGCACCACGTCGGTTCCTTCGTCGGCTTTTATCCCGCCAATCGCCCGCAGCTCCAGATCACGGTCGTCGTCAACGACGGCCATGTTCCGACCGGCGGTCCCGCGTATGGCGGCACCGTGGCCGCTCCGTCGTTCAAGCGGATCGGCGAGAAACTCAACGCTTACCTCGGCATCCAGCCGGCCGACGCCCCCGCGCCGCGCCCGGTGATTGCGATGACCGGCCTCACCCGATGATCGGCTATCTTTCCCACAACCACGAACTCGTGCAGGCCTTCCGCGTGCACCGTTTCCGCGGCGCCGCCGGTGGCGGCGCAGGTCCCTCGGCTCGTCTCATCAAATCCGCCGTGAAACTCTCCGAACTCTTCTCCGCTGGTGAGTCGCTCGCCGCCCGCGGCTCGCTCGACCGCCCCATTTCCGGCATCGTGCTCGACAGCCGCCGCGTCGCACCGGGCAACCTCTTTTACGCCTTGCCCGGCCTGCGCACCGACGGCGCGAAGTTCATCGACGAGGCCATCCAGCGCGGCGCCGTGGCCGTCGTTGCCACCACGCTTCCGGCGCTGCCGCATCCGAAGGTCACCTTTATCCAGGTCGCCGACGCCCGCGCCTCGCTTGCCCTTGTCTCCCGCCGCTACTACCGCGCGCCTGATGCCGACATGCGCGTGATCGGCGTCACCGGCACGAACGGCAAGACCACCGTCACCCACCTGCTCAAACACTTTCTTTCCGAGCGCGGCACCCGCCGCGTCGGCATGCTCGGCACGGTCAGCTACGACCTGGGTCAGCGCACGGTGCCCTCGTTCAAGACCACCCCCGAGTCGCTCGACATCTACGGCATGCTCGCCCAGATGCGCACCGCCGGCTGCGCCGAGGTCGCGATGGAGGTCAGCTCCCACGGCATCGACCAGAAGCGTGTCCAGGGGATGGAGTTCTCCGTCGCCGTCTTCACCAATCTCACCCGCGACCATCTCGACTACCACAAGACCCTCGAGAACTACTTCGCCGTGAAGGCGCGTCTGTTCGACGGCGGGGTCGGTGCCGTGCCGAAAGTGGCCGTGGTCAATCTCGACGATCCGTACGCCAGCCGCCTTCTCGAATGCGTGCCGGCCGGCACGCGCGTCGTCACCTTCGGCGAGAACGCCGCGGCCGACGTCCGCGCCGAGGCGGTTGAGCTCGGCTTCAAGGGCACCGCGTTCCGCCTCGTCTATCCCGGCGGCTCGCTCGCCGTGATGAGCCCGCTCATTGGCCGCTACAACGTCAGCAACCTCCTCGCCGCCTTCGCCACCCTCCACGCCCTCGGCCGCAACCTCGGCGATGCTGTCGCCGCGCTCGCCGCCTTCCGCGCTCCCGCCGGCCGCATGGAGCGCATCGAGGCCGGACAGCCCTTCAACGTCCTCGTCGACTACGCCCACACCGACGACGCCCTGCGCAACACCCTGGGCATGCTCCGCACCATCACCCCCGGCCGACTGCTCGTCGTCTTCGGCTGCGGCGGCAACCGCGATCGCACCAAGCGCCCCCTCATGGTCAAGGCCGTGCAGGAGGTCGCCGACTTCGCCTGGGCCACCGCCGACAACCCGCGCTCCGAGGCGCTGTCGCAGATCTTCACCGACATGCGCGCCGGCGTGGCCGACGAAACGCGGATCGCGTTCGTCGAGGACCGTCGCCGTGCCATCTCGCTCGCCCTCGATCAGGCTCGCCCCGGCGATTCGCTCCTCATCGCCGGCAAGGGACATGAAACCTTCCAGGAATTCGCCGACACCGTGATCCCGTTCGACGACCGCCAGGTCGTCCGCGAGCTCATCGCCGTGAAGCAGCTCAAACCCTAACCCGCGAGCAACTGCCCAGCTCACCAAGCGCGAGATCGCCGACCGAACCGGCACTCGCGCTTTCGCCCTTTCTACCGTGCCACTGTTCCCGCCAGACCGCCTCGCCGCTTGGACCAACGGACGCTGGACCGCGTCCCCCTCCGAGCTCGTCCGCGGCTTCAACCCCGACTCGCGCACCGTGCAGCCGGGGCAGGTCTTCGTGGCGCTGCGCACGGAGAAGCGCGACGGGCACGATTTCCTCCCCGCCGCGGCCGCCTCGGGCGCCGTCGCCGCGCTGGTTTCCCGGGCCGTGGAGGGCGTCGAGTTGCCGCAGTTGGTCGTGGCCGATCCGCTTGCTGCGTTCCAGGAGATCGCGCGTCTCCACCGGCGCAGCTCCGGCGCGAAGGTCGTCGGCATCACGGGCAGCGCGGGCAAGACCTCGACGAAGAACTTCCTCGCGCGCCTGCTCGGCGAGCCGCCCGCGATCCTCGCGACGGAGGGCAACCTCAACAACTTCCTCGGCGTGCCGCTCACTCTCTCGCGCATCGAGCCGGGTGTCACACGCCAGGCCGTCGTCGAGGCCGGCATCAGTCTGCCGGGTGAGATGCGCACGCTGGCGTCGATGATCCAGCCCGATCACGCGCTCGTCACGCTCGTCGCCCCCGCGCATCTCGAGCGGCTCGGCTCCTTGGAGACTGTCGCCCACGAGAAGAGCGAGCTGCTGCGCTGGCTTCCGGCCGGCGGTCTGGCCGTCTTTCCCTGGTCCGCATGGGAGCATCCGGCGTTCCGGTACACCGGGGCCGAGGCCTGTGTCGCCGTGCCCGCCGGGATCGAGCCCGAGTCGCCCGTTCCGCACGCCCACTTCGTCACCTTCACCGTCCACCACGACGCCGCGCACACCGAGATCGTCCTGCGCAACGGCGGCCCCTCCCGCCGCTTCCGCCTCCGCCGTGTCTCCGACGGCATGGCCCAGAACGCCTCGCTCGCGCTCCTGCTCGCCTCCGCGCTCGGCGTTTCCGACGACCAGCTCCAGCACCGCCTCGAGGGCTGGGAGCCTGCGCGCCTCCGAGGCGAGCTGCGCGACATGGGTGGCCGCCAAGTCTATCTCGACTGCTACAACGCCAACCCCGCCTCGATGGCCGACGCGCTCTCGATCTTCCAGCAGCTCGCGCCGCCGGCCCTGCCGCGCCTGTACGTGCTCGGCGGCATGGAGGAGCTCGGGGCGGCTGCGGCCGACTACCACCGCCGCCTCGGCGCCGGCCTGCGCCTGCGCGACGGCGACCGTGTGATCGCCATCGGCACCTTCGCCGCCGCGGTGGAGGAGGGGATGCTTGCCGCCGGCAATGGCCATTCCCAAGTCTGTGTGGCCGCCGATCTCGACGCCATCCGCGGGCCGCTCGCCGAGTTCTCGGGGGCCGTCTTCGTCAAGGGCAGCCGCCGCTACCAGCTCGAATCCCTTTTCTCCGCCACGCCGACACCGGCCGGTGCTCACTGATCATGCTTTCGTATCTCGCCCACTACGCCGAAAACACACCGCTGCGCCTGCTCGGCTACAGCACCGTCCGCACCCTGTGCGCTGTGCTCACCGCGATGGGGATCAGCTTCGTCATCGGCCCGTGGCTGATCGCCCGGCTGCGCCGCCTCAAGTTCGGCGAGAGCGTCGACGATCCCCGCACCGGCGATCTCGCGCACCGCTTCGATAAGAAGAACACGCCCACCATGGGCGGGCTGCTCATCTCCGGCTCGGTCCTCGTCGCCTCGCTGCTGTGGGCCGACACCAACGTCTGGGTACTGGTCGCGCTCTTCGTCTACGCCTCGCTCACCTGCGTCGGTTTTCGCGACGACTACCTGAAGGTCGTCCGCAAGTCCAAGGACGGCATCTCCTCCTCGGAGAAGATGTTCTGGCAGACGACCATCACCGCTATCGCCCTGGTTGCGCTCGTCCTTCACCCGCAGAGCACGGAGAAGATCCGCGAGCTGTGGCTGCCCTTCGTGAAGAATCCCGCCTATGTCTTCCCCGCGGAGTGGTGGGGCGTCGGCGGGCTCTTCGTGCTGATGTTCCTGTGGGTCGTCGGCTTCTCCAACTTCATCAACCTCACCGACGGCCTCGACGGTCTTGCCACCGGCTGCACGATCTCGGTTGCGCTGGTCTACGGCATCATGGCCTATGCCGCCGGCCACGCCATCATCGCCGATTATCTGCTCATCAGCCATGTGCCTGGCGTGGGCGAGCTCACGGTCGTCTGCGGCGCGCTGATCGGCGCCTGTATCGCGTTTCTCTGGTTCAACTCCCATCCCGCCGAGGTCTTCATGGGCGATACCGGCTCGCTGGCGCTGGGAGGCCTGATCGGCATCATGGCCTTCATGGTCCACCAGCCGGTCACCCTGGTGATCGTTGGCGGCGTGTTCGTCGCCGAGGGGCTCTCGGTCGTGATCCAGGTCGGCTACTTCAAGGCGACCAAGGGGCCGGACGGGCAGGGCAAACGCTTCTTCCTCATGGCGCCGATCCATCACCATTTCCAGAAGCTCGGCTGGCCTGAGACCAAGGTCGTCGCCCGTTTCTGGATCCTCTCGCTCATCTGCGCCCTGGCCGGCCTCGCCACGCTCAAGCTTCGCTGATCATGCTCCCCGTCGTCCCCGAGTTCCTTCGCCCGCTCCTCGACCGCCCGGTCGCGGTGTTCGGCGGCGGCGTGAGCGGAGACGGCGTCTGCGAGCTCGTCCGCGCGGTCGGGGGCTCGGCCATCGTCTACGACCGCAAGGCCGGCGCCGCGCAGGCGGACTTCTCCGCGGCCGATGCCGTGCGCCACGCGCTCGTCGTCTTCAGCCCCGGCTTCGCCGTCGAGCACCCGTGGCTCGCCGCCGCCCGCGCCGCCGGTTGCATCTGTCTGGGAGAGCTCGACTTCGCCGCGCAGTTCTGGCCCGGCCGCATCCTCGCGATCACCGGCACCAACGGCAAAACCACCCTCACCGAGTTTCTCACCCACGCCCTCCAGACCGCCGGCTGCCCCGCCGTGGCCGTGGGAAATGTCGGATACTCCTTCTCCCGCGCCGCCCTCGACAACCCGACCGCCGACACCATGGCCGTCTGCGAGGTCAGCTCTTTCCAGTCGGAGACGTTCCGCCGCTTCCGCGCCGACGCCACGCTCTGGACCAACCTCGACGAGGATCACCTGGAGCGCCATCCCGGCATGGGCGCCTACTTCGACGCGAAGCACCGGCTCGTGGAGTGCACGCCGAGCGGCCGCTTCTGGGTCGGCAGCTCTGTTACCACCTGGGCGCGCAAACTCGGCCGCTCCATTCCCGAGCGGGCCTGCGTCGCCACGCTCGGCCTCGACCCCGATCCGCGGCTGGCCGGCACCGTCTTCGAGACCTACCCGCAGCGCGAGAACTTCGTCCTCGCCGAGGCCTGGTGGTGTGCCCGCGGGCTGGACACCGCGGCGCTTCTCTCCGCCGCTCGCACCTTCCGCCTCGGCCGCCACCGGCTCGCGCGTGTCGCCGAGATCGGCGGGGTGGGGTACTGGAACGACTCCAAAGCGACCAACTTCCACGCCGTGAACGGCGCGCTGCTGCGCTTCGACCGCCCCGTGATCCTCATCGCCGGTGGCCGGGCGAAGGGCGGCGACATCCGCGCTTTCGCCGCCTCGCTCGCCGGTCGCGTCGCGCACCTGCTCCTCATCGGCGAGACGACCGAGGAGCTCGCCGCCGGCGCCGAGCCCGCGGGAGTGCCCTGCCACCGCTGCGCCACGCTGGAGGACGCCGTCGCCCTCGGCGCACGTCTCGCCAAGCCCGGTGATCACGTGCTGCTCAGTCCCGCTTTCGCCAGTTTCGACATGTTCCGCAGCTACGCCGACCGCGGCGAGCGTTTCGAGGCCGCCGTTCAGCGCCTCGCCGCTCTCGCGTCGCCCCAGGCTGCAACCACCTGACTTTTCGCAACCTCAACCCTTCCCGTCATGAATATCCTCAAAGTGCTCGGTGTCGTCGTGGGCATCCACCTCGTCGCCTACATCGTGATCGCACAGCCGGGCTGCCGTTCGACCGCGCCCAAACCTGCGGCGGCGAACACCGCTGCTGCCCCCGCGGCTTCCGCCGCTGTCCAGCCGACTCCTGTCGAAGAAGCGCAACCCGATGCCGACGTCTCCCTGAACCTCTCTTTTGCAGCTCCGGGCGGCGATCGCTATGCGCCCACCCGCCCCGGTACCGAGGCCGCCACCATCGAGACGACTCCGGCGAAGACCTACGTCGTCAAGAAGGGCGACAGCTTCTACACCATCGCCAAGAAGAACGGCGTGACCGTCGACCAGCTCACTGCGGCCAACAATCTCGGCAAGAGCGCATCGATCCGGCCCGGACAGAAGCTCGTCATCCCGACCAAGGGTGCCGCCGCCGCACCTTCCGCCTCGGTGGCCGCGCTGCCCACCGCCGGTCGTTCCGTCGCCCCCGCCGCCGCTCCTGTCGCCAGCGGGGCCACCTACACCGTGAAATCCGGCGACACGCTCTCGAAGATCGCCTCGCGCAACCACACCACCTCCGCCGCCTTGCGCTCGCTCAACGGCATCTCCGGCGACCACCTCAAGATCGGCCAGGTCCTCCAGCTCCCCGGCAACGGTCCGGCCGCCTCCACCCCCTCGCTGCCGCCTCCTCCCTCCGCGCAGCCGACCTCGGTCCCGAGCACTGTGGCCGCCCCTGCCGGTGCCGGCGTGCACACTGTCGCCTCCGGCGAGAGCGCCGAGTCGATCGCCCGCAAGTACCAGATCAGCGTGGGCGAGCTCGTCCGCGCCAACCAGATCACGGACCCGAGGAAGATTCGTATCGGCCAGGTTCTCACGATTCCCGGGGCCGGTGCGGCCCGTGCCGCCAAGCCGGCGCCGTCGCTCGTGCCGGAGGCCCCCGCCGCCACCGCGGAGTCCTTTGTCCCCATGATCCCTGTCGCTCCGACCTCTGACCGTGGCGCCGCGCCGGCCGCGCCCGAGGCTGAGGACGTCCCGATGGTTCCCGTCGACGAGGCTCCGCCGGCGGTGCCCGCCAACTGATCCGCGCCTGAATCATCGCCGATCCCCCCACTCACGTGACCATCGCCGAAATACCGCAAACCGTGACTGCCCGGCCCGAGCCGCGCACGCAGTCCGGGCCGTTGTTCCAGCCTGCGTGGATCGTGCTCATCTGCTCCGTGGCTCTCTCGATCCTCGGGCTCACGATCCTCTACAGCAGCACGGCGTGGAAGACCGGCGACCCCTCGTACTTCCTCAAACGCCAGGTGATCTGGCTCGCGGTGTCGGTGCTGGTCGGGTGGGGCGTGAGCCGCGTCGACCTCGAATATGTGCGACGCTACGCCTGGATCGTGGCCGGCGTCGCGTTGGTGGCGTTGTTCTGCGTCCTTGTCCCCGGCATCGGTCGCACCGTCAACGGCGCCCGCCGCTGGGTCGACCTAGGCGTGATGAAGGTGCAACCTTCGGAGTTCGCGAAGTTGGCGATGGTCTTCGCCCTGGCTCACTACTGCGGCATCAACCAGCGCCACATGGCCACGTTCAAGCGCGGGTTCTTCCTCCCGTGCTGCGGCATCGGCGCCTTCGCGTTGCTGATCATCGCCGAGCCCGACTTCGGAACCACGGCGCTCACGGGCGTCGTCGGCTTCATCATGCTCTTCCTCGCCGGTACCCGACTGCTCTACATGGTGCCGACGGTGTTCGGCGGCCTGGGCGTGTTCGCGCTGGCGGTCTGGCACGACCCCGTGCGCTTCGGCCGTATCACCGCGTTTCTCGACGTCGAGGCCAACCGCTCCGACGGCGCGTACCAGCTTTGGCAGGCCATCCTCGCGTTCGCCTCCGGCGGCGTCGACGGTGTCGGCTTGGGCAACGGCCGCCAGCAGATGGCCTTCCTGCCCGAGGCGCACACCGACTTCATCTTCGCCATCGTGGGCGAGGAGCTCGGCCTCTGGTTCACCCTCGGCTCGGTCGTGGCGTTCATGGCCCTGTTCTGGGCCGGCCTCGCGCACCTGCGCCGTGCGCCCAATCTCTTCGGATACCTGCTGATGTCCGGCTCGCTCCTCCTGCTCGCGCTCCAGGCGATCATCAATCTTGGCGTCGTCACCGGCTCGTTCCCCACCAAGGGCATGTCGATGCCGTTCATCTCCTACGGCGGCTCCAATCTCCTCCTGATGGGCTTCATCGTTGGGCTCTTCTTCAACACCGCGCGCGCCTGGAGCCGGCCCAACCTCGCGCCCAGCCGCGCGCTGATGGAGGTTAGCGCGTGAGCCGTTTCCTCATCGCTTGCGGCGGCACGGGCGGGCACCTCGCGCCCGGCATCGCGCTGGCCGAGGGGCTCGTCGTCCGTGGCCACGAGCCGCATCTGCTCATCTCGCACAAGCAGGTCGATTCGCGCTTGGTCGAGAAGTACCCGTGGCTGCAGCTCGCGCGCATCCCCGCGGCGCCGCTGGCCGCCAACCCGCTCGGGCTGGCGCGCTTCGTCTGGCGGCAGTCCGCCGGTTTCGCCTTCGCCCTGAAGCATCTCCGGCAGGTCCGGCCCGATGTGGTCGTTGGCTTCGGCGGCTTCACCACGGCGAGCATTGTGCTCGCCGCCCGGATGCGCGGCATCCCGGTGGCGCTCCACGAGGCCAACCGCGTGCCCGGTCGCGCCGTGCGCCTGCTCAGCCGCCTGGCCAAGCGCGTCTATCTTCCCCCCGGCGTGCGCCTGGGCCGTGCCCGCGGCAGCACCGTCCGCCCTCAGGGCCTTCCCGTGCGTCGCGAGTTCCTGCGCGTGGAGCGTTCCGCGGCTTTGGAGACGCTTCAGATCGAGCCGGCCAGCCGCCTCGTCGCTGTCCTCGGCGGCAGCCAGGGGGCCTCGGCGCTCAACGAGTGGGCGGAGTCCTGCATGGAGCAGCTCGCGCTCGACGGCGTCCAAGTCTTCTGCGTCTCCGGTCCGGGCAAGCGCACCGCGCGCGAGGAACGCACTTTCCGCAGCCGCGACGGCGTGCTGGTGAAATCCTACCTTGTCCCGTTCTGTGACCGCATGCCCGAGCTGCTTTCCTGCGCGGATGTCGTCGTCACGCGTTCCGGCGCGGGCACGCTCGCCGAGCTGGCGCGCATTGGCACGCCGGCGATCCTGGTGCCGTTTCCGCATGCCGCCGACAACCACCAGGCGGCCAATGCCCTCTACTTTGAGCAGCAGGGCGGCGGCATGGTCGTCGACCAGCGCGCCCTCTCAACGCTCACGAAGGAGGTGCAGGATCTCCTCCTCAACGACTGGTTGCTCCACAAGTTCCACGACAACCTCGTCCGCATGGATCGCGAGAACTCGCTCGACGCGATGATCGACGATCTGCTCGCCCTCGCCGGCTCGCCCGTCGGCCCCAAGTCCGCCTCGGAGCTGAAAGCCGCATGACCGAATCGCTCCAGCTTGCACCGCTCTTCGGCCGCCACGTCCGCCACTGCCACCTCGTCGGCGTGGGCGGCACGGGGATGACGCCGCTGGCGATGCACCTTGCGCAGCGCGGCTGGGCCGTATCCGGCGAGGACGACGGTCTCACCGCCGGCGCTCGGCGCTGGCTGGAGCAGTCGGGCGTGGCGCTGGGCGCCTCCGGCGTCGTGCCGCCCGCGACCGATCTTCTTGTCTACTCCTCGGCGATCTCGCCGAATCATCCGGCCCGCAAGGCCGCCGCCGAGCGCGGTCTGCCGCAGGTGCGCCGCGGCGAGCTGCTCGCCGAGCTGATGCGCGATCGGAAGCTGATCGCCGTCGTCGGTGCCCACGGAAAGACGACGACGACCGGCATGCTGGTCACCGCGCTGCGCCGCGCCGGTTTCGGCGCCGGCTGGCTGCTCGGCGGCCTCTTCCAGGACGACTCCGTGCCGCCGGCCGCGCTCGACCTCAACGGCTGGGTCGTGGCCGAGATCGACGAGAGCGACGGCACCATCGACCGCTTCTCGCCCGAGATCACCGTCGCCACGAACCTCGACTGGGACCATCCCGATTACTACCGCCAGATCGGCGACCTCGAGGCGACCTTCGCCGCGCTCTTCTCCCGCACGCGCTCCGCGATCTATCTCAACCCCGCCTGCGCGCTCTCGGCGCGCCTGGCCTCGCGCGGCTACACCGCGAAGGTCCACCGCTTCGGGTTCGAGGGGGAGTTCTCCGTCCGCATCGCGGGATTCGTCGACGGACGTCAGGTGCTCGACCTGTCCCACTCCTTCGGCGCCGCGCGGGCGCGCGTCCGCGCCGGCGGCGATTTCAACGCCCTCAACGCCGCGGCTGCGCTGGCTGTGTGTGTGCAGCTCGGAGTCGCGATCGCTCCCGATCTTCTGGCCGACTATCCCGGCGTGAAGCGCCGCCAGGTCGTGCTGCTCGAGACCGAGAAACTCCAGGTCATCGAGGACTATGCGCACCATCCCACGGAGATCGCCGCGTTGATCGGTGGCATGCGCCGCCTGCCGCACAAACGCCTGCTCGTCGCCTTCCAGCCGCACCGCTTCAGCCGTACCGCGCGCTTCAAGGCCGACTTCGCACGCGCGCTCGTCGGCGCCGACGAGCTGTTCCTCATGGACGTCTACGCCGCGAGCGAGCAGCCGATCACCGGCGGCACCACGGCCGACATCTACGCCGAGATCGCCCGCAGCGGCGCCGGCACCCGCGTGCATTATCTTCCTGGAGACCGTCCGGGTTTCCTGCGACTCCTGCGCGAGCGAGTGCGCGATGGCGACCTCGTGCTCTTCGTGGGCGCGGGCGACATCAACGACTCGGCGGCTGAGTTCGTGCACGAGTTGCAGGGGGAGGTCTCGCAGGTCGCCCGCTGGGCCGAGTGCCTCCAGTGCGTGCGCGCCGCGCTCTCGCCGGAAACGAAGCTTCTGGAGAACGAGTCCCTCGGCCCGAAGACGACGATGCGCGTCGGCGGCCCGGCCCGTTACTACGCCGAGCCGGCCACCGAGGCCGATCTCACCCTCCTGCTGCGCGAGACGCACCGGCGCGGCCTGCCAGTGCTGATTCTGGGCCGCGGCTCGAATCTCCTCGTGCCCGATGAGGGTGTCGACGCGCTCGTGCTGCGGCTGGCCGGGCGCGAGTGGCAGCGCTTCGATCTGCGGCCCGACGGCCGTGTCGAGGCCGGCGCCGGTCTGCGGCTCAAGGAGCTGTGCGGTATGGCCGCGGCGCGCGGGCTGCGCGGTTTCGAGTTTCTCGAGGGGATCCCCGGCACGCTCGGTGGCGCCCTCCGCATGAACGCCGGGGCGATGGGCGGCTGGACGTTCGACGTCGTCGAGTCCGTGCGCCTCGCGCTGCGCGACGGCACCGTTCGCACCCTGCGCCGCTACGAGCTGCACGTCGCGTATCGGGATTGCCGTGAGCTGGCTGACGCTGTCGCGCTCGGCGCGGTGCTGCGCCCCGTCTCCGCCGGCGTGCCGACGGCCGAGATCCAGGCGCAGATCGCCTCCTTCCAGGCCCGCCGCCTCGCCACGCAACCGCGCGATCCCAGCGCCGGTTGCATGTTCAAGAATCCGCCCAACGACTCCGCCGGCCGCCTCATCGACTCGCTCGGCCTGAAGGGCGAGCGGGTGGGGGACGCCGAGGTTTCCCCCGTGCACGCCAATTTCATCGTCAACCGCGGCCAGGCCACCGCCGCCGACATCATCGCATTGATGCGGCGCGTGCGTGAGCGAGTGAAGGCCGCGCACGGCATCGAACTCGAGCCCGAGGTCCAGCTCTACGGACTCGAGTGGAGGGACGTCTTGTGAAAACACCGATTGTTGCAGTCCTGTGCGGCGGAACCTCGCGCGAACGCGAGGTCTCGCTGCGTTCCGGAGCCAACGTGGCCGCCGCGGCCGCGTCCCTGTACCCGACCGTGCTCTGCCGGGTCGACACCGAGGCGATTCCCGCCGGTCTCGATCCGAAGACGCACGTCGTGCTCTCCACCCTCCATGGCACCTTCGGCGAGGATGGCGGCATGCAGCGCCTGCTCGAGGCCGCCGGTTTTGCCTACTCGGGCTGTGATGCCGCGGCCAGCGCCGTGACGATGGACAAGTCCGAGACGAAGGCCCGCTCCGCCAAGGTCGGCGTGCCCGTGATCGAAGGCGTGGTGTTCGACGCCGCCGAGGCGCCGCTCGCCGCCGAGTTGTCCGCGAAGCTCGGTCGGGATGTCGTCATCAAGCCCAACAACGAGGGCAGCAGCGTCGGCCTGAAGCTGTGCAGCGGTGTCGACGAGATCGCCGCCGCGCTCAAGGCGCTCACGCCCGGTCGCTGGCTGGCCGAGCGTCGTATCCGCGGCATCGAGCTCACCGTCGGCATCCTCGACGGCCGCGCGATGGGTGTCGTCGAGATCGCGCCGAAGACCGGCGTGTACGACTACACCAACAAGTATACCAAGGGGAACACCGAGTACTTCGCCCCCGCGCGCATCGCGCCGGGCGCGGCCTCCGCCGTACAGCGTTTCGGCGAGGCGGTCTTCGCCGCCTGCGGCTGCCGCGACATGGGGCGCGCCGACTTCCTCCTCACCGCCGAAGGACAGCCTTATTTTCTCGAGATCAACACGCTGCCCGGCATGACTGATACCAGCCTGCTGCCGCTCAGTGCGCGGTGCATCGGGCTCGGCTACCGGGAACTCGTCGGCGAACTGATCGCCCCGGCGCTGCGTCGTTTCCAGCAACAGCAAACCCTTTCAATCCATGGCCAAGGCTAAGACCGAGAAGACTTCCGCAGAGGAGCGCTCCTGGCGCGATGTCGACCAGTCCGTCAACCCGCGCAAGATGTCGACCCAGGGCCGCAAGCGCTTCGCGCTCGCCGCGCTCCACGCCTCGCTCATCGCCGCCATGGTGGCCGCGTCCGCCTGGGGCGGCTACGAGGTGCTCTCCACTCTCACCAGCGACACGGCTTCGTTGCACGATCCCTCCGGCTCGGCGCCGCTGCGCGAGATCGTCGTCGTCAACGACGCCGACGGTGTCCTCGACCAGGAATGGGTCGAGCGCACGCTGAAGATCCGCAAGGGCACGCCGCTCATGGAGGTCGATCTGTACCAGATGCGCTCCCGCCTGCTCGCCACGCCGCAGGTGCGCGCGGTCGACATCCGTCGCGATTTCCCGGGCACACTCACCGTCACCCTGCGCGAGCGCATCCCGGTGCTGCGCGTGAGCGTCCGCGCCCCCTCGGGCGAGCCGTGCACGATGCTGGTCGCCCGCGACGGTGTCGTCTTCGCCGGCCAGGGCTACGAGGCCGCTCGTCTCACGGTGCTGCCCTATCTCGACGGCGTGCGCCTCACCCACAACCGCTATGGCGGCTACCTGCCCGTCGAGGGCATGGAGGATGTCGCGAATCTCCTGCAGGCCGCGCAGAACTCCGCGCCCCTGCTCTTCGCCGAGTGGAAGGTCGTCTCGCTCGCGCGCCTGATCGCCTACGACGAGATCGTCGTGAAGACCCGCCGCATCCCCGAGATCGTGCTCAGCCGCAAGATCGACTTCACGCAGCAGCTCGCGCGGCTTGACTACATCGCCGACTACGCGCGCACTCAGCCCGAGGCCGTTGTGCAGCGCGTCGATCTCTCGCTCGGCGGCGATGTCCCCGTGGCGTTCGACAGCGCGGCCTCCCGTCTTCTTCCCGCTTCCTCCGTCAAATCCTCCACTTCTCGTACCCGTCGTGATCTCTAAAAACCGAATCATCGGCGCAGTCGAAATCGGCACCCACAAGGTTGCGGCACTCATCGGCGAATTCGCCGGCGGCCGCCGCCTCAACATCATCGGCCTCGGAGCCTGCTCCGCGCAGGGCGTCATCAAGGGCTCCATCGTCGACATGAAGGCGGCCAGCGATTGCACGCATGCCGCCATCGAGTCCGCCGAACGCAAGGCCGGCGCCCGCATCGATGGCATCTATCTCGCACAGACCGGCGCGCACCTCGACGGTTTCTACCACGAGGGCTCCGTGAACGTCTCCAGCGCCGACAACCTCGTCGACCGCGCCGACATCGCCACCGTCTGCGAGCTGGCCCGCGGCAAGGAGCTCCCCGCCGAGCGCGCCGTGGTGCAGTACCTGCGCCGCCCCTTCCGCCTCGACGGCCAGCCCGTGCCCAATCCGGAGAACCTCACCGGCCGCAAGCTCGACGTCGGCTACTGGACCGTCCACGGCGACAAGCGGAAGATCTCCGATGGCATCCATCTCATCAACGGCTTCAACCTGAAGGTCGACGAGATCATCCTCTCCAGCCTCGCCTCCGGCACGATGGTTACCACCCACGAGGAGCGCCGCAACGGCGTGCTCGTGCTCGACATCGGCCGCGGCACCACCGACTACGTCCTCTACCGCGACGGGTATCCGTGGATCACCGGCGTTGTCCCCGTCGGCGGCGACCACCTCACCAACGACCTCGCGCTCGGCCTGCGCCTCACCAGCGGCCAGGCGGAGGCCATGAAGCTTCGCCACGGTTCCGCCGTCATCACCTCGAAGGACCGCAACGAGAAGGTCTGGCTCAATGGCGACTTCGCCATCGGCGACCGCCACTTCCCGCGCCAGGCCGTCGAGCAGATCACCGCTGTGCGCATGACCGAGCTGTTCGAGGTCGTCCGCAAGAAGCTCGGCCCGGCGTTCGTGCCCGAGATGCTCGGCGCCGGCGTCGTCCTCACCGGCGGCACCTCCAAGCTCATGGCGGTCGACGAGGCCGCCACCGCCGTGTTCGGCGTCTCCGCACGCCGCGGCGAGCTTCCGACCAACCTCGCCGACGAGCTCCGCGACCCGCAGTACAGCTCCGTCCTCGGCCTGCTCTTCTACGGTCTCAACCAGATCAACGACCGCGCCCCAGCCGCCTACCAGCGCCGCAGCGGCGGCCTGATGGAGCGCTTCACCCGCATGTTCGCCAACGCCTGAGCGCCATGAGCCAACCCGAAAACGCACTCCCGCTTTCCCAGGACATGCTCGCCGACCGCGGCGTGGCCATCAAGGTCATCGGCATCGGCGGCGCCGGCGCCAATGCTGTCGACCGCCTGAAGATGGACAACTTGGACCGTGTCCAGCTCGCGGTGATCAATACCGACGCTGAGGCGCTCTCCGTTTCCCCCGTCGAGACCAAGCTCATGATCGGCGCAGGAGTCACCCGCGGCCTCAGCGCCGGCGGCGACCCCGAGCTCGGCCGCCTCGCCGCCGAGGCCGACCGCGAGAAGATCGCGGCCCTAGCCGCCCGCACCGACCTCATCTTCCTCGTCGCCGGCATGGGCGGCGGTACCGGCAGCGGCGCCGCACCCGTCGTCGCCGAGATTTGCCGACAGGCTGGCGCGCTCGTCATCGCCTTCGTCAACCTCCCGTTCAGCTTCGAGGGCGGCCGCCGCCTCAAGCAGGCCGAGGATGGGCTCGCCGAGCTCCGCCGCTGCTGCGACGCCGTCATCCCGCTCCCCAACGACATGCTCATGCAGGTCGGCGCCGAGGGGCAGAGCGCGCTCGACTCCTTCGCCCTCGCCGACGAGTGGATCGGCCGCGGCGTGAAGAGCATCTGGTCGATGCTGCACCGCACCGGCCTGATCAACCTCGACTACGCCACGCTCCGCCAGGCCTTCTCTCAGAAGAGCGGCAAGACCCTCTTCGGCCTCGGCATCGGCTCCGGCGAGAACGCCGTGATCGACGTCGTCGAGAGCCTGAAGCAGTGCCCGCTCCTCCACACGCCCGAGTTCTCCCGCAAGGCCGACCGCCTGCTGGTCAACATCGTCGGCGGTCCCGAGCTTACGCTGGCCAGCGTCAACGACATCATGGCCGCCGTGTCCGAACAATACGGACGCGATGCCCACATCTTCCTCGGCGCCGTCATCGACGAGCAGCTCTCCGGCAGGATCGAGGTCTGCATCGTCGGCACCTCCGACGTGAGCCGCACCGGCGTGCGCCGCGGCGTGGCTACTGTCGTCCCCTCGGCCGAGGGCGCGAAGCTTCCGATCTCCGATACCCCCGTTCGCGCCAAGCCTGGCGCTGCCGCCCGCCGCCCGTCGGCCGAGCCCGCCGAGCTGCCGTTGGCGGGCGTCGGCGCGTCCGCCAAGGCGCCGGTGAAGCAGGACGAGTTCACCTTCGGCGGAGTCGAGCCCGACTCCCGCGGTTGGTTCGACAACACCGACCGCAATCTCTTCGAAGGCCAGGACCTCGACGTGCCGACCTATCTCCGCAAGGGGATCAAGATCACGTTGTGAGCGAGTGTCGGTGCGCGGTTCAACCAAAGGCGTTTTGATCGCATGAATCTCGTCCGCTCGATCTCACGTTACGCCTGCTGTGCGATCTTCGGCGTCGTGTTTACCTTGGTGTTCTCGTCGTGTGCGACCCGTCTGCCGGATGCGGCGCACCTGAGAGAACAGCCCGTGGCCGCGAGTTGCGTGATCCGAGGGGATGTCTGCGTTCTCACGCTGGAGAATCGAACTTGGGCGCCAGTCGAATACTTTCTCCTCACGCGGAAAGGATCGTTCTCCCATGCACCGTTCCACTCAAAGGTGTTTGTGCGGCGACCGACTGGTGAGATTCGAGAGTGCTTTGGAATCTGCCGTGTTAGTGAGCGCCTAGATATGGAGGAGGAGCGCATGCAGCGGTTGGGGACGAAAGCCGTGCGGACAACAACGATTCCGCTCGCCGATCTCTGGTACCTGCACCAGCCGAGTTGGGCATATTCCAAAGAGAAACCGTACGCATCCATCGATGATCTGCGGGCGGACAAGGCTCAGTTCAAAATCCGCATCGACGTGTACCTCGATGCTGCGCTTACCAAGTCGGTCTCCTGTGAAACCGAGTGGCATGATTTCTAGAGCGGCAGCCGGTGCGCTGCTGCTCGTCTTCTTCCTCGCCGGCTGCTCGGCGGTCCCGCGCGAGTACGCGGTGCAGGAGGGCGACATTCTGTTTCAGCCGCTGCCGCATGGGTCGTTGGTCGACGCCATCGAGGGCGTGTCGCTGTCGATCTTCTCGTACTGTGGGAGCCTCGGGTCGGAAGCTGTCGCGCGGAGTTCGGCTTGAGCTGGCGGCGGCGTGGCACACACTGTGCCACATGCAGACGCTCACGGCCCGCGAACTCCGCAACCTGCCCAAAGTCCGCAAGCTGCTCAAGGAGCAGGGGGCGATCACCGTCACCAACAACGGGATGGCCGAGTTTGTCCTGACGCCCCCGCCGGCCGCGTTCAGGGTCCCGGATTTCGCGGCGCGCATCAAGGAGGACCTGGGTGGGCGCTATCGGCGTAAGAACCTGGCCGCAGCCCTTGCCGAGGAACCGTGAACGCCTATGCCGACACGTCGTTTCTTGTCAGCCTCTACCTCGGCGACAGCAGTTTCCCGGACGCAGTGGCGGAGGCCGCCGCGCTGGTCGCGCCGTTGCCGGTCCCGGTTCCCTTATCCTATGAATTCGAACACGCGTTGCGGCACGCCGTTGCTCTGAAGAAGGTCCGGGCAGGCGACATGGCGACCGCGCTCCGGAATTTCCAGCGGGATCGCTCCGGGTTCTGGTTCCCTTGTCCGTTGCCATTGGTGCTGCTGTTCGATCGTGCACTTTCGCTCTCGCGCAAATTCGTGCCGCCGGAATCGGTTGGCAGCTTCGATCTCCTGCATGTGGCGGCGGCCGAACTGCTGGAGTGTCCGGTGTTCTTGAGCTTCGACGCCAAGCAGCGGGCGTTTGCCCGCGCGGCCGGGTTGGCGATCCGACCGGTTTGATCCCCGGGCGCCCCTGATTGTCGCCACTGGCTCAACCATGGTCTTGGTGCCGGCTGGTTGCCCTGCAGTGCATGTGTCCGCCCGCTCCGCGCTTGCAGAACGCCGGCGAAGTACCGTCATCAGGAGCGCATGAAGAAAGTGCTCCTGTTTCTTCCTCACGGCTTCGAGACCTTCGAGGCCAGCGTCTTCATTGATGTCATCGGCTGGAACCTCACCGATGGCGACGGCTCGACCCAGCTCCTGACGGGCGGATTCACCCGCGAGGTGCGCAGCTCCTTCGACCAGCGGATGGTGGTCGACCGGCCCTTCGAGGAGATCCGCGTCGACGACTTTGACGCCCTCGCGCTCCCGGGCGGTTTCGTGGAGTTCGATTTCTACCGCGAGGCCTACGATGAACGCCTGCTTGGTCTGATCCGGGAGTTCGACCGGCAACGAAAAGTCATCGCCGCGATCTGCGTCGGTGCACTGGTTCTCGGCAAGAGCGGTGTGCTGGCGGGGCGGCGTTGCACGACCTACAACATGAAGGATGGCGCGCGCCAGCAGACCCTCGCCGATTTCGGCGGCAACGTGGTCAACGAGCCCGTGGTTGAGGATGGCAACATCATCACCAGTTGGAATCCCTCCACTGCGGTCGAGGTGGCCTTCCGTCTCCTGCAACGCCTCACCGACAAGCCGCGGACCGATTTCATCCGTGGGATCATGGGCTTCGGCCCGGGTTGAGCGCGCGGCCCGAACCGGGTGAAACGGGCGGGTTGAGGGACTCGCGGTTCGCCACACTGCCGCCCGGTGGGCGCCGCGGCCCTCGCCAAGAATGCCCTTGTCGGGCGCGGCGGGGCGTCGCGATACTGCTCGTTCAACCCTCCGCCCATGATCGATCCGAAGATTCTCCGCGAGTCCCCCGACACCGTCCGCGACGCCATCCGCAAGAAGAGCAACGATTGCGACCTCGACGCCGTGCTCGCGCTCGACACCGAGTGGCGCGCCGCGCTGGCCCAGGTCGAGAAGCTCCGCGCCGCCCAGAAGGCCGCCAACAACGACATGGCCAAGCTCCCGAAGGGCTCCCCGGAGTTCAAGGACAAGGTCGCCGAGATGAAGGCCGTCTCCGCCCAGGTGAAGGACCTCGACGCCAAGCTCAAGGAGACCGAGGAGAAGTGGGGTCGGGCGATGCTCACCGTCCCGAACATCCCGCACAGCTCCGTGCCGGTCGGCCGCACGCCCGAGGAGAACGTCGTCGACTTCACCAACGGCGACGTGGCCGCCGTCTCGCCCTGCGCCAAGCCGCACTGGGAGATCCCCGGCTTCGACAAGATCATCGATTTCAACCGCGGCTCGAAGGTGACCGGCGCGGGCTTCCCGTTCTACGTCGGCGACGGCGCCAAGCTCGTCCGTTCCCTCATCCAGCTCTTCCTCACCGAGGGCGCGGCCAACGGCTACACCGAGGTGATGCCGCCGATCTTCGTCAACGCCGCCAGCGCCACCGCCGTGGGCCAGATCCCCGACAAGGAGGGGATGATGTACAAGACCGTCGAGGATAGCTTCTACGCTGTGCCCACCGCCGAGACGCCGCTCACGAACTTCTTCCGCGACGAGATCGTCGAGGAGGAGCAGCTCCCGATCTACCGCTGCGCCTACACACCCTGCTTCCGCCGCGAGGCCGGCAGCTACGGCAAGGACGTCCGCGGCCTTAACCGCTTGCACCAGTTCGACAAGGTCGAGCTGCTCAAGTGGGTGCATCCGACCCAGTCCTACGTCGAGCTCGACAAGCTCCGCGACGACGCCGAGCGCATCCTCGTGAAGCTCGGCCTGCCGTACCGCCGCCTCCTCATGTGCACCGGCGACCTCGGTTTTTCGCAGGCGAAGAAGTACGACCTCGAGGTCTGGGCCGGCGGCCAGAAGCGCTGGCTGGAGGTTTCGAGCTGCTCGAACTTCGAGTCGTTCCAGGCGCGCCGCGCGCAGATCCGTTTCCGCAACAAGGAGACGGGCAAGCCCGAGCTCGTGCACACGATCAACGGCTCCGGCCTCGCCGTGCCGCGCGTGCTAGCCGCGTTGCTGGAAAACAACCTCGAGGCCGACGGCCGCGTGCGCATCCCCGAGTGCCTGCAGCCCTGGTTCGGCAAGAGCCACCTCAGCTTCGCCTGAGCCGCCAATCCATTTCTCTCACACGGCCGCCTCCGCAACGGGGCGGTCGTTTTGATGTAGCCGGGGTCGTCGACCCCGGTGAGCGGCTCGGTCTATCTGGAACTCACGAACTCAGGAACGGCTCGCTGTAGGCCACGTCGGCGACGTGGCCTCTGTTTGTGGAGCGCAGCCACGGAGGTGGTGAAATGTGGGAATCAGGAAAACGGGAACGGAAGGTTTCCGCCGTAGCTGGATCGCGCAGCGATTCAGCCGCCGAACGCCGGATCGGTGGAACCGCTGATGGACGCTGATCACGGAGTGGAAAATTCCGGATTCGACACAGAGGGCGCCGAGGCGGAGGAGGGCACGGAGATCTGAACCGGAGGAGATGGAACCACTAATGCACACTAATCGGCACTAATGGATTGGGACGTGGACCAGTGATATGGTCGACATCGGCTCTCGTTGCTTGGTTTCTGACCGGCCGCCGCACCGGCCCTTCTTCTCGGGCTAGTCGATGCGGCTGGCGATGGCGGCCAGTCCGATTTCGGTGCGTAGCGGCGTTTTGAACTCCAGCGCGGCGCTGCAGCTCTGCTGCTTCATGCGCATGTCGCGGTGGGATGTTGCTGTGGCTGGCAATGAAGTTGCGCCTTCAGCCGGCTCCACTCTGGAATGCCGGGCGATGAATCCGCCGGCCATCCCCGACTGGAACGCTGCAGCCGATGCGCTGCACGCGGCGTTCCCCGTGGCGCGTTGGCCGGAGCGGCTGCGGAACTGGCTCGAAACAGAGGCGCGGGCGGACGAGCCGTGGTGCGTGGCGCTCTCGGGCGGAGCAGATTCGGTGGAGGTGCTGCTGACGCTCGTCGCGCTGCGCGACGAGCTAAGGCGGAACGCCGAGCGAAGAATGCAGAACGCGGAAGGCGGAATGCGGAACGATGCGGGTGACGGGCGGCCCGTAGGGGCGTTGTCTTGCAACGTCCGCCTGACGTTGCAGGCCGCTGGGCAATCGACGGAAGGGCGCTGCAAGTCAGCGCCTCTACGCCGAGCCCAGAATGCGGAACCCGAGAACCGCAACGCGGCAGCGCCGGAGTCGGAGGGTAGGGCGGGACCGCCGGGCCCGCCGTGCGAACGGACGGCCCAGCGGTCCGTCCCCACCTTGCTCGCGCTGCACTTCAACCACCGGCTGCGCGGGGCGGCGGCGGATGGCGACGAGGCGTTCTGCCGCGAGCTGTGCGCGGCGCTGGGCCTGGAGCTGCGCGTCGGCGCGGCGACGTGGCCGCCCGGCAGCGACGTGTCCGAGGCGCAGGCACGCGACGCGCGGTTCGCGTTTCTCGAACGGGCGATGCGCGAGGTCGGTGCGCGGGCGCTCTGGCTCGGGCATCAGCGCGACGATGTCGTTGAAACGATGTTGCTGCGGCTCAGTCGCGGGAGTGGCGCGCGCGGGCTGGCAGCGCCGCGGCCCGTGCAGCGCATGGCCGACGGCACGGTGCGGCTGCGTCCGCTCCTTGACGTGCCGAAGGCGGAGATCGTGGCCGCGTTGCGCGCGGCGGGCGTGCCGTGGTGCGAGGATGCGACGAACCACGGCGAGGCGTATTTTCGGAACCGGCTGCGCAACCGCGTGCTGCCGGCGTGGCGCGACGCGGCGCCGGCGGATCTCGCGGCGGCGGTGGCGCGTTCGCGCGCGTTGCTCGAAGAAGAGGACGAGGCGCTGGAGCTGTGGGTCGACCGCGTGCTGCCGGCCGATCTCGGTGAGACGTTGCCGCTGGCCGAGCTGCGTGCGGCTCCGGTGGCGGTGACGCGACGCGCGCTGCACCGCTGGCTCGGCGCTCAGGAACTCGGTGGGGTGTTGTCGAGCGCGGCGTTCGAGGAGCTGCTGGCGGCGGTGCGTGCGGGACGTGCGAAGCGGTTGAGCGCCGGGGATTCCGGATTTCTGGAGACGACGCCGGACGCGCTCCGTTTTGCGGAGACTGCGGCGGCGGAACCGCCGGCCCCGGAGTGGGGCGGCGCGATGTTGCCGGTGCCCGGCGAGGTCGTGCTGCCCGACGGGGCGGTGTTGCGTGCGGCGGTTGTGACCACCGATGCGGTGCTGCGTGGGCGGATCTGCGCGGGCGAGTTCGACGACGGGCGAACGGCGTTTCTGGCCTGCGCGGGACCCTGCGCCGCACTTGTCGTCCGGCAGTGGCGGGCGGGCGACCGCTACCGGCCGCTCGGCGCAGCGGGGGCGGCGAAGTTGCAGGACCAGTTCGTCAACCGGCACATCCCCCGCGGGTTGCGCGGGCGGTTGCCGCTCGTGTGCGCGGGCGACGGCGCGATCCTCTGGGTGCCCGGTCTGCCCCCGGCGCAGGAGATGCGGATTGAGGAGGGAACCGCGCAGGCCGTTCAATTGACATATTTCTCGCGCAACTCACTCTCCGGCTCCACCGCACATGTCTGAAAACGAAAACTCCAAGCGTCGCCCGTTGAAGAATTCCCGCCCCGATGGCTTCCAGCTGAAGGTGTGGCTGATCTGGGCGGCGATCATCGGTCTGGCTGTCGCGGTCGCGACCATCCCTCAGGGAGGCAAGGCCGCGCCGGTGCGGCTCACCATCCAGGAGGTCGTCGACCTTGCCGTGACTGGCGAGATCAAGGAGGGCGAGATCAAGGCCGATCCGGCCGGCGGCCCGTTCTACTCGTCCATCACCGGCAAGTTCACGGCGCCGCGCAAGAACGCGGACAACGTCGACAGCGAGCGCTTCGTCGCCGCCGGGCGCATGATCGACGAGAACATGGCGAAGCTGCAGAAGACACGGATCTTCAAGGAGCCGGCGGCGGAGACGATGTTCACCAGCATCCTGGCGAGCGTGCTGCCGTTCGTGCTCATCCTCGGCGTGCTGTATTTCCTTTTCATCCGGCAGATCCGCGCCGCCGGGAAGGGCGCGATGAGCTTCGGCAAGAGCCGCGCCAAGCTCCTCACCCGCGATCGCGACAAGGTGACGTTCAAGGACGTCGCCGGCTGCGACGAGGCGAAGGAGGAGGTCAGCGAGGTCGTCGAGTTCCTCAAGGACCCGAAGAAGTTCCAGAAGATGGGCGGCCGTATCCCGAAAGGCGTGCTCATGGTCGGTCCTCCGGGAACGGGCAAGACCCTCCTCGCCAAGGCGGTCGCCGGCGAGGCCGATGTGCCGTTCTTCTCGATCAGCGGTTCGGACTTCGTCGAGATGTTCGTCGGCGTGGGCGCGAGCCGCGTGCGCGACATGTTCGAGCAGGGCCGCAAGAACGCGCCCTGCATCGTCTTCATCGACGAGATCGACGCCGTGGGCCGCCAGCGCGGCGCCGGCCTCGGCGGCGGCAACGACGAGCGCGAACAGACGCTCAACTCGTTGCTCGTCGAGATGGACGGCTTCGACACCACCGAGGGCGTGATCATCATCGCCGCGACCAACCGGCCCGACGTGCTCGACAGTGCGTTGCTGCGCCCGGGTCGTTTCGACCGCCAGGTGATGATCGACCTGCCTGACATGATCGGCCGCGAGCAGATTCTCCGCGTTCACGCGAAGCGGATCAACTTGGACGACGACGTCGACCTCGCCGAGATCGGCCGCGCCACCGCCGGACTCTCCGGCGCCGATCTGGCCAATCTCCTCAACGAAGGCGCGTTGCTTGCCGCCCGGCGCAACAAGAAGAAGGTCGAGCGCATCGACATCGAGGATGCCCGGGAGAAGATCCTCTTCGGCCGCGAACGCCGCCGCATGATGGACGACCAGGAGAAACGCATGACCGCCTGGCACGAGGCCGGCCACGCACTCATCGGCACCGTGCTCGAGGACGACAAGAACCAGCTCCACAAGGTCACCATCCTGCCCCGCGGTCGCGCGCTCGGTATGGCGATGTACGTGCCGAAGAAGGAAGTGCTCAGCCTCGGGAAGAAGCAGATCCTCAACCGCATCGCGATGGCACTCGGCGGTCGCATCGCCGAGGAGCTCGTCTTCGACGATATTTCCAACGGTGCCTCCAGCGACATCCAGCAGGTCACCAAGCTCGCCCGCCACATGGTCTGCGACTGGGGCATGAGCGAGATGGGGCCGATCGCCTACGGCGAGAACAGTGACACCGTGTTCCTTGGTCGCGAGATCTCGCGCAACGAGAGCTTCAGCGAGGACACCGCGCGCAAGATCGATGCGGAGGTTCGCCGGATCGTCGACGAGCAGTACGCCCGCGCCACTGCGCTCATGAAGGAGCATCGCGCGGCGCTCGACGGCATCGCCGAGGCGCTGCTCCAGTACGAGACGATCGAGGGCAAGCACGTGATGGAGATCATCAAGGAAGGCCACCTCGTCTCGCCGGTCGTGCACACCCTGCCTCCGGTGCTCGACGACAAGGAGGCCAAGCCTGAGGACGACAAGAAGTCATCGTCCCCCGACCTCAGCTCGCCGGGATCGGCGCCCGCGCCGACACTGGCCTGAGCGAACTGCCGCTTCCGCGGCAGCCACAATTCGAACGGCGCAGACTGTGAAGTCTGCGCCGTTTTGCATTTGTAGGGCGGCGCTTCAGCCCGCCCTGTACGGCCCGGTGCCCGCAATCGGTGTGAGGAACCTGCCTACAAAGACCCCGTGAATGGACGACCTGCGAGGAGGGCGCATGCCGTGGCGCTTGCACCTGCGTTGGGGACCGGGTGGAAAGGTCCGGATAGTGTGCCTCAAGCGCCCCAGCAGAACGATGGCGCGCCGCCTTCTATGGAATCTCGTGTATTGAAATCAGCGGTAGGCGTTCTGCCGTACGGCAGAATGGGCCCGCCGCAACACCGTCCGCCAAACCGGCGGGCCCAGCGGTCCGTCCCTACCTCGGTCAGTCTGGCGCTCGTCACTCGACTCTCGTCCGCTTTGGCGGCTCAGGAGTGGGCGAGCTTCCAGCCCTTGAGCGTGTTCTTCATGAGCATCGCGACGGTCATCGGGCCGACGCCGCCGGGGACCGGCGTGATCTTCGAGCAGAGGGGCGAGACGCTGGGGAAGTGGACGTCGCCGGTGAGGCGGTAGCCGGTTTTCTTGGTCGCATCGGGCACGCGGTTGATGCCCACGTCGATGACGACTGCGCCGGGTTTGACCATGTCGGCGGTGACGAACTCGGGCTTGCCGATGGCGGCGATGAGGACGTCGGCCTGACGGGTGATGGAGGGAAGGTCGGCGGTCTGCGAGTGGCAGACGGTGACGGTGGCGTTGGCGAAGGGCTTGCGCTGCATGGCGAGCAGGGCGACGGGCTTGCCGACGAGGAGGCTGCGGCCGAGCACGACGACGTGTTTGCCGGAGAGCTTCACGCCGGAGCGCTGGAGCAGCTCCATGATGCCGGCAGGCGTGCAGGAGACGAAGCCGGTGTCGTCGTCCTGGGCGATCTTGCCGATGTTGACGGTATGGAGACCGTCGACGTCCTTCTTTGGCGAGATGCGGTGGAATACGACGGACTCGTCGATGTGGCGCGGCATGGGCGACTGGACGAGGATGCCGTCGACGGAGAGGTCGGCGTTGAGCTGATCGATGAGGGCGAGGAGCTCGGCCTGGGTGGTGGAGACGGGCGGCAGGATGACGCGACTGGTGATGCCGATCTCGGCGGCGGTCTGGTCCTTTTTCTTCACATAGGAGACGGAGGCCGGGTCGTCGCCGACGCGCACGAGGGCGATGCAGGGCTTGCGGCCGGTGATGGTCGCGACCTCGGCTTTAAGTTCGGCGACGATCTGCGCCGCGGTTTTGTTGCCGTCGATGAGTTCCATAGGATGGGCGGCGATGAGAAACCGGCCGGGGGCCGCAGGGCAAGGCGGATGGTGCGGTCGGCGGCGTTGTGGGCGAGGCTCGCCGAAACGGGAGATCGATTTCTCTGCCGCGGCTGCGACAAGCGGAACCCATTGTCCGGATTCGGGCGGTGGAGCGAGGGGGAACGTATTTCTCGACAGTCTTGTGCGCAGTTGGCATCGATTCCCAGATGCGATCATGTTGTGCGCAGCCTGGCCCCGAGACAGCCCTGCGCGATGGCGCGGGCCGTTCGCGCCCGGCTGTGTGCCGCCGGGTTTTTCGCTGCTGGATCATGGTCTGTGTTGGGGTTCTGGCCGGCTTGGTGGCCACTCGCGAGTGGGCGCGGCTGGCGCCGCGGTTCATCAATTCGCTGCTCGTCGAGCAACTGGGAGCTCCCGGCTATGTGGCTTTCGACATTGCGCAGGTGGGCTATTGGCAGCTGCGGCAGGCGCGACTGTCCAGCGTCGATCCGGCTCCCTATCGTGCGTACTTGAGGGAGTTGGCATCGGAACGGCGTGCGGTGCCGGCAGTACCGCCGCCGCGCAAGCATGTCGTGCTCCTGCAGATGGAGTCGGTAGATGGACTGGTGATCGGGGCGTGCAAGGATGGGAAGCCGGCGATGCCATTTCTCGATTCGTTGGCGGCGGAGCAGATCTGGTTCTCCAATGCGATCGACAACACCGGCGGAGGGCGTACGACGGACGGAGAATTTCTGGCGCTTACCTCCTTGGTGCCACTGCGTAGTTGCACCACGTATGTCAGCCAGCCGCTGGACAAGGTCCCGTCGTTGCCGCGGGTGTTGCATGGGGCTGGCTACCATTGCTGGTCGATGCACGGCCACATCGGGCCGTTCTGGAACCGCCGTGCCGCGCATGAGGCCCTGGGGTATGACGAGTCCTTGTTTCGCGACTCGTTGGACGCATCGGAGCTCGTGGGCTGGGGCATCTCGGACAAGTCGGTCCTGCTCCAAGCGGCGCGGAAGCTGGCCGGGGAGCCGGGGCCGGCCATGGCTCACATCATATTGCTGACCAACCACCACCCGTATAACCATATTCGGGATCGCGAGGGCGGGACGTTTACCAGCGTGGAGGATGATTATCTGCGCTCGATCCGCTATGTGGATGAGTCGATCGCCGGTTTCTTTGCGGAGCTCGAGCGGCTCGGATTGCGGGATAAGTGCCTGATTGCGATCTATTCCGACCACGACAGCGCGATCACACCGCAGGTGGTGCGGTATCTGGATAATGTGCCCCGGAGGCAGATCGACGACATTGTCCCGTTGATCCTGGTCGGATTCTCGGCTTCGCCCCGGCGAGTCGATGCGGTGGCCGGGCTCCAGGATGTGCCGGTGATGATGCTAGAGGCGCTCGGGCTGCCGGTCCCGGCGACGTTTACCGGCAACGGGCTGGGCCAGCAGGGGCGGACCATCTCGCTCTTGCGCGGACCGCTCGAGTCGACGCCCCAAGGCATCATCGCGCCTTGGGCGGTTCCGGTCTCGATGCCAATGCTCACGATGCTGGCGCTGCGCCACCCCGAAATGCTCCAAGCCCAATGACCTGGCTCCGTCCGCTGTTCCTTGTTGTCCCATTGGCGGTCGCCTCGCTTGGCGCCGCAGATCGCTTGCCTTGTCCTGCGACATGGACGGTGGCTTGGGCGGGCGACGAACGCTCGGTTCTCCCGTTCGAGGAAACCAAGGACGCGGTGGCGGTTCGAGGGGAGATCGAGTGCTATCCCGTTCTGCGGATTCGCGGCACCTATCGAACCCGCCAGGAGCTCGATCCGCGGTCGAAGCTGTCGTTCCACATCGAGACCGACAAGGGCGAGCCGTGGCTGTTCGACGGTCCGCGTTCGGATTGGCGCCTGGCCGAGGATGGCTGGAGGGAGGCCGATTTCGAGATCGTGGGGAACCTAGTGCCCGAAATGCCGGGGCTCCGCCATGGGCTGCGTGTGGTCTTCGATTATGTGGTGGAACACGAATACTGGCAGAGTCGGAAGTTTCCGGACTCGTCCCTGCCGGTTCTTGCCGTCGAACCGCCGCTCCGCCCGGCGTATTTCGAGGTGAAGTGGTCCTGGACCCCTCCGATTTTTCCCGCGCAGGGGCTCTGCTGGTCCCTCGCCTGGGTCCATGCGTCTTTCGGAAGGTTGCCGCCTGCACCCTATCGTGCGGCATTGGATGTCCTGGCTGGCGACGGTCCCACTCGCATCGATGCGCAGCGAGTGGGGGATACTTGGGCGGGCGAGGGCAGCCGCATGGTCTGCTACCTCTTCCCCCAGGCTGCGCCGCAAGCGGTGCTCATGCGCCCTGGGTTTGTGCGGGAGAATGTGGAGTGGTTCCATGGGTATGCGGGCAATCCGTATCGGCGGGTGTGGTTGGTGGGCGTGCTTTGGTATCTTGCGGCGTTGGGCGCGGCCTCGCTGCTCGTGCATCATGCCTCGCGCGGAGTCGCGCGGATCGGAAACGTGGCGCTGCGCTGCGCCGGTTGGGCGTCCGTGGCCTGTGCCTGTGCGTTCATTTTGGCGGTGGCGGCCACGTCCATGTGCGGGCTGATTTTCGTGGGATTTGCCGTGCTGCTGTCGCTGCTTGTTCGCGTGCGCGAGCCCGGGGTCCGCCTGTATTGGACGGTATGGGGTGTGTTGCTGCTTCTGGATCTCTACTGCCTGCATGTTTATACCGATGCCGCCCTCCAATGGACGGGGACGGTGCTCTCGGCGGCATTCACCGGGTTGGTCCTGCTGCCTCTCCGGCTGGTGCGCAGCCCGAAGCCGGCGGCGCTTGTCGGGACCCTGCTGGTCGCGGGGGCGGCCTTGTTGGCGACCATCATGATGGTGTACCGCGACTTTTTCGGGGACTACCCCGGCGTGCGCGACTTGTTGAACGCCGGCCAGATCGATGATGTCGGCGATTCGGTCTGGCGGCTCATCGGGCAGAATCAGCTCGTGCCGTGTTTTCTCGCTCTCGGCGTCTGCTATCCGCTCTGGCGGCGGTCCCGGGCGTAGGGATATCCAGGCGACGATGTTGCGCGACAGCGCAGCCGGAGTCCTGCTGCCGGCCCTGGGCCGGTGCCGCGCAGTGAGGGACGTTCAATGCTGCATCAGGCGGCTCAGCGGATTATCGCGGCCAAACAGCCCACGTTTGTCCATGTGATCATGCTGCCCCCCGTACCTCTATGTGCGTGAGCATCTGGGGCTGCTGCCTGCCGGCATCGTGGCGGACTACGTGCATTCGGTGCGCTACATGGACGAGAGCATCGCGGGGTTCTTCGCTGAACTGAAGGCGGCCGGCGTGCTGGGCGACTGCATCGTGCCCAACTTCGGCGATCACGACAGCTCGATCATCGCGCAACTCGAGCGTGAATTGCCGGCGGTGAGCTGCCATCTGCTGCTGGCGGCGGGGCTTGCCACGATCTGGTGGGTGCATCGGCGGGTCGCCGCGCCGGGGCCGAGGGCGTATTGGACGACTTGGATCTTTCTGGTGCTGCTCGAGCTTTACTGCGGACATACAGACATCCGGACTGGCGGGAGCTGGAACGGCACCGTGTTTTCAGTCTGTTTGGCAGCGCTCATTCTGTTGCCGCTGCGCTGCATTGAGCGGCCGAATCTGGCGGCGTGGGCGGAGACGAGCATCGGGTTCATGATGACGCTGACGGCCACGGCCATGGTGGTCTATTTCGACTTTTCCCACGACTATCCCGGATTGCGTGATCTGCTGTACTCGGGGCAGGTTGGCGACGTCGGCGATTCGCTGGACGCGTTGATTGGGCAGCGGCATCTGCTCCCTTGGTTGTGGTGGCTGTGCTGTGTAGGCGGCTTGGTGGCGGCACGGATCAGCGGCACGCGGCGAAGCATGGCCGGAGCGGCAACTTGACCGCCCCTGCGGTGGCGGCTCATCCTGCGCGCATGCTTTGCAACCCTAAGACCGACCGAGCGCGGCGCTCCGCGTTCACCCTGTTCGAGATCCTCATCGTCGTGGCGCTGATCGCGTTGCTGGCCGGTGTGGCGGTGGTGAATGCCGACAAGATCTTCGGTCAGAGCCAGGAGTCGATTGCCGGGATCGTGATCAAGGAGATGAAGATCCCGCTGGGCGCCTACAAGATCGCCATGGGCGGCTTCCCGACGACCGAGGAGGGGCTCCAAGCATTGGTGACGGCTCCGGGCGGGGATTCCGGTCGCTGGCGCGGTCCGTATCTCGAGGACAAGAAGGTGCCGGTCGATCCGTGGGGCACCGCGTTGTTCTACCGCTGCCCCGGCACCCACAATACCGACCGCTACGACATCTGGTCGGCCGGACCTGACCGCAAGGAAGGCACCGCCGACGACATCGGCAACTGGTGAGGCGTTCCCCACAGGGTGGCGATGTCGGGTGTGCCGCGCGCGCGTGCGGCGGCTTCACGCTGCTTGAGGTGATGCTGGTCGTCGCGTTGATCGCGGCCGCCGGCTCGCTGTTCTTCGTGAACCTGGAGTCGCTGGGGCGCTCGTCGCCGGCGGACGAATTCGAGGGGGCGTTTTGGCGGGCGATGGCGCAGGCGCGTGAGCAGGCCCTGGCCTCGCGCCGCACCGTCGAGCTGCGTTGGGATGCCGAGTCGAAGGCGTTCCAGGTCGAAGGTGCCGGCGGTTCGGCTCGCGTGGCCGTGCCCGACGAAGCCCGACCGCAGGGTGCCGACTGTGAGGCCACGTTTTCGGAGGAGGTGGCGGCCAACGATTTCATCCTCGTGCGCGGCGAACTCGTCTCGCGGCGCACGACGACCGCGGTGAAGGTCTTCCCCGACGGCACCTGCCAGTCCTTCGCCGTCGAGTTCCGGCTGGGCGAACACCGCCATCGGGTGGCCATCGATCCCTGGACGGGGGCCGAGATGCTGCCGCTCGACTCGGGACGTGACGGAGGGCGCTCGTGAACGCGCCCCGCAACCGCCAGCGGTGCGGCCGCGCCGGATTCACCTTGCTGGAGACCTTGCTGGCGCTGGCGTTGTTCTCGGTTGTCGTGGTCGTGCTGACCTCGGCGTACCTCAACATCATCACCGCGTTGGCCTCGGTGCAGGCCGACAGGGAGTTCGAGCAGGAGGTCCGCTGGGTGCGGGAGCAGGTGCTGCTCCAGTCCGATCTCGACGAACTGAAGAAGGGGGGCGAGCTCAAGTCGCCGTCGGCCAAGACGCTGCGCTGGAGCGCCACGGTCGAACCGGCGGCGGTGGCGGATCTCTTCACGATCGACCTGAGCGTCGAGTTGGATGCGGGAAAGGGCCCGGCGCGCGAGAGCCACGAGCGGCTCGCCGTGCTGCGGCCCGCGTGGTCGGAGCCGGTGGATCGCGCGAAGCTCTTCGAGGACCTGAAACGGCGCATCGAGGATGACCGGCGCAACCGGGGAGTCGTCGCGGAGAAACGCACATGAGCGCCCCCGCCTTTCCAGCTCGCACAACAATTGCCGCGCATCCCGCCCCGGACCGCCGCGGGTTCACGCTGCTGGAGGTCCTTCTGGCGGTCTCGCTCTCGGCGATGCTGCTGGTGTCGGTCAATTTCTTCGTGCTTTCGCTCGGTGAGCTGTGGAGCGGCGGCTCGGAGACGCGGCTTTTCGAGCGCCATGTGCGCGGCGTCGCCCGCTTTCTCGATTCGCTGGTGGAACAGTCGGTCGTGCCGGATCAGGACTCGAAGCGATCGGCATCCGGCGCGCAGCCGCAGGCTCGTAGCGTGCCGCGCCATGCCGCCCCGCTGGTCGCTGCGGCCGAGGCGGTGGCGGTGCCGACGCCCACGGGGTTGGCTACACTGTTCGCCGCCGCGCGAATCCGACTTTCGGATGCAGTCGGTGCCGATTCCGGCGTGCGGCTGGGCATCGCGTTGGGAGGGCGAGCCCTGCGGGTACTCGTCCAGTCGCGAGGGAAGGGGGGCGGAGTCGACAGGCTGCCGCCCGGCGTGCGCAATGCGGATCCGAATCATCCGCCCACCGGCGGCGGAGCTGTCGGTGGCCGTGCGGATTCCCGCAACGGCAATGCGGCTTTCGCGGCGACTGGTTCGCGCTTCAGCCTCGGGACTCCTGCCGGCTACGACGGCTCGGCGCCGATGCTGATGTTCGAGATCGACGAGGCTCCGGGCCAGTGCGTCTGGCCGGGCCGGCCGCTGCCGCAGGTCGAGTGCGCGTTGCAGGTCAATGCCGACGAGGGGCTTGTGCTCCTCTGGAAATCCAGGTTGGAGGAGGACTACGGCAAGGCCCGCCCGCGCAAGACCCAGCTCTCGCCCTTCGCCAGGAGCATCTCGTACGACTACTACGATACGGAGCGGCAGACCTGGACGCACACCGAGCAGCCGCAGTCGGACGGCAATGGCGGCTGGCTGGTGCCCCAGCGCATCCGGGTGACGTTCGCCTATCGAGGGATGGAGCGCGAGATCTCGATAACGTTGCCGGAAGCCCCGGGAGGAGCCCCGTTGCGATGAGCCGACTTGGAATGCAACTGGGGCGTGTGCCCCGCCGACTGCTCGTGCTTTGCGGGCGCTGCACGTCAGCGCACCGGCGGGAGGTCCGTCGCCGCGGGGGCTCGACGTTGTTGTTCGTGCTCGTGCTTGTCGTCGTGACCTCGGCGGCGGTGCTGAAGTTCGGCGAGCGTGCGCTGGCCGAGATGGCGGGGGAGGGCTACTACGTGCAGCGCGAACGGCTCCGCGGCGAGGCGTACTCCGCGCTGGAGGCGACGCTTGCCGTGCTCGCGCAGTTCCGCGAGATCGACGGCGGGCTCTACGCACCGGCCCAGGGCTGGGGCGATCCGCTCGCATTGGCCGGCCATGAGCCGCAGCCCGGCTGCACGGTCACGATCGAATTCGACGACGAGAACGCCAAGCTTCCCCTCGCCAATGCCGAATGGGCCGAACCGGTGCTGGCGTCGCTGTTTGCTGATCTGGGTTTCGAGCCCGGCGAGGTCGAGGTGCTCACCGATAGCCTGCTCGACTGGATCGACGCCGACGACAACCCCCGTCCCTACGGCGCGGAGAAGGACGACTACCTGCGCGGCGATCCCGCGCATGTCGCTGCCAACCGGGCCCCGCGCTCCTTCGCCGAACTGGCCTCCGTGCAGGGCTTCGCGGACCTGATGTTCACCGAGTCGGGCCGCCCGAACGAGCGCTGCGAGCAGTTCATGCGCCGCGTGAGCCTGTGGAGCGACGGCACCATCAACCTCAACACCGTACCCGACGAGCTGCTGCGCGCCTCGGGACTGGTCGACGACCGCCAGCTCGCATCGTTGTCGCGAGCGCTCGACACTGTCGACGGCGACCGCGGAACGGCCGGCGCCCGCTACTGCCGCTCGCTCAACGAGCTGGGCGAGCAGGTCGGGCCCATCGCCAACGGGGGGCCGTTCGGTGTGCAGACCGAGGCGCTTGGAATCGTGGTGACGGTGCGCGAGCGCCAGGCCGAGTTTCGGTTGCGGGCCGTGATCCGCACGGACGCCACCGGGACGACGCAGCCCGCGTCAGCCGGCCCGATTCGTCAGCAGTCCGGCGCCTCCGGCGGCAGAAACGCGGCGGTCCGACCCGGTGCGGCGGAGGTTGGTACCTCGAACGCAGCGATCGAATACCCATTCAAGTTTCTTGAGCTTGTGGAGGATCCCCCCCCCTCTAGCATCCCTCCCTCTCAGACAACTCCCTGAACGACGTGCCGGACATATCCTCACAACCCAAGACGGACGGCGGGCGGCGCAGCGCCGAATCCCCTGTGCTCCTCGTCCCCGGCTGGCATTTCTTCACGGCGGTGGCGCCGCTTGCAGCGGGCACGGCCGACAAGGAGTTGCCGGGCTTGGCTGCTCTGGCCCTGGAGGCCGACTCGCCGTTTGCCGACGAGCAGCTCTCCCGTGGCCACTTCGCCGCGCCACAGGCGGGTGGGCTGGTGGTGTTCGCCGCGTTGCGGCGCAAGTTCGCCGGCATGCAGGAGGCCTGGGCGAAGGCGGGCTTCGTCGTGCCGGATTTCGCCACTTGGCTGCCCCGCGCCGAGAGCGCATCCGGCATCGTGGTCCTGGAGACAACCGAGGCGGTCACCGCGCTGGATTTTGCGCCTGGCGCGGCGTTGCCCCGGCGGATCGTCAGCCGGCCGGTGCCGGCGGTCGAGGAGGGCGTGGCGGTCGCGCGCGAGCTGGTGCTCTCCCTTCTCGAGTCGGCCGGACGGCGTGTGTGGCGCTATCGGTTGGCCGCGCCGGCCTGCACTGTAAAGGGCGGGCACTATCGTTTCCACTGGGAAGCACAGGGCTTCGCGGCCGAGAAGTCGGTCGAGGCGGCCGCGCTGAGCGCGGCGCAATTGTGGGCGATGGACCTGCGCGATCCGGACTTTCTCCGCGTCAAACGCCGCGATTTCCAGTGGAACCGGCGCGCTTGGGGCGCGCTTGCCGCGCTGGGCGTGGCGGCGGCTTTGCTCGTTGCGACCGAGGTCGGCATGCTCGGTTTCCGGATGCTGGTCGCGAGCCGGCAGGCACGCATGCGCGCCCAGGCTCCGGCGGCTGCGCGCGCCGAAGCCGACAGCGACATCGTCAACCGGTTGGCTGGCTACATCGACCGCAAGCCGCAGCCGCTGGAGCTGCTCGCCTACGTCAACGACCTGCGGCCGGCTGCGATCTATTTCACGAAGGTCTCCGTCGAGGGCGGACTCCAGATGGTCGTCGACGCTTCGACGAGTTCGCTGGCCGTCGTGAACGAGTTTGAGTCGGCGCTGCGGGGCTCGCCCGCGTTTGCCTCGGTAGAGGTTAAGAACATTCGCGCCCGAGAAGGCGGCGGCACCTTCCAGCTCACGCTCGCGTTCCGCCCTGGGTTTTCGGTCGGTACCAAGCCTCCTCTTGCGGATGCGTCCGCGCGGCCAACTCCTGATGGAAGTGCGGCCGCGCAGGTGCCCGAGCCGGGCGTACCGTCGCACGCTGCCGCGGATCCGCGCCGGATTCGCGATGCCGGCGCCTCCTCCGCGGCCACCAGGCTGCGGCGTCCCCGTGATCCGGGGATGCTTCCTCCGGAACCGCCGACGACGGGTGATGCGCCTCCGATGCCGGACGAGAGCAACCCTCAGCCCCCCCCGAACCCATGAGAGCCTTCTTCTTTCGTCGCAGTTGGCGCGAGCGCGTGCTGCTCCTCGTTGTGCTCACCGTGGGTGTGCTCATCTGGCTGTTCTCCGTGCTCGGCCGCATGCGCGCCACGCACGCGCGTTGGGTCGACGTGGGTAGCGATCTGCGCGAGCAGAGCCAGTGGCTGGATAGTGCGGCGTCGACCAGCGAGCGCCTTCAATCGCGGCTCGCCCAAGTTCAGCAGGGGCGCGCGCTCAACGCCAACCAGCTCGTCGGCCAGCTGGATGCCGTCGTGAAGCGCCACGGTTTTGCCTACCGGCTCGATCCACCCAGTTCGGAGCGCAAGCCGCCCGTGGTCATCCACTCCGTCTCGCTCAATCTCGACAAGGCCGAGCTATCCGCCTTCGCCGCCTTTGCCGACGACCTGCGCGACAGCCTGCCGCTGGTCAACATCGAGCAGATCGTGCTGACTCCGGACCGTCGCAATCCCGCGCAGCTCGACGTGCGCCTGAAGCTCTCCGGTCTCGAGCTTCTCCAGTAACCGTTTTCCCGAACATCTTCTCGCGTTTCGCTCCAATCGATTTCCCAACATGACCCCCCGTCGTCCCTCGTCTCTGCGCTTCGCGGTCGGTGCGCTTGTCGCCCTCGCGCTCGCCGGGCTTGCCCCCTTCGCGGCCGCCCAGCCCGCTCCCGCCGGCACGCCGGGGCCGGCGCCCGAGCCCGCAGCGCTTGTGCCGATCCCCCCCGCCGGCGACGGCGATGCGATCATCGGCGCGCTCAAGCTCAGCGACGACGATCTCCCGCGCGTCCTCGACGCCCTCGAGACGCTCACCGGCCGCTCGGTCATTCGCCCGCAGCAGTTGCCGACGCCGAAGTTCACCTTCAACAGCCGCGGTCCCATCTCCAAGCGCGACGCCATCATCGCCCTCGAGTCGCTGCTCAGCCTGAACAACATCGCCGTGGCCCCGCTGGGCGAGAAGTTCATCAAGGTCGTCGTCATCACCAACATCAAGACCGAGGCGCCCGAGCTCGTGCTCGGCACCTTGCGCGACTGGCCGCCCTCGGGCCGGATCGTCAGCAAGCTCTTCCGCCTCGAGCATCTCGACACCAACTCCTTCCAGACGCAGGTGCAGCCCTTCCTCAGTCCGGGCTTTGGCGCCGTCGTTCCGTTCCAGAATTCCAACACGCTGCTGGTCACCGACACGATCTCCAACCTCCAGCGCCTTGAGTACGTGCTCGAACAGGTCGACAAGCCGCGCGACCTCGTGACGAAGTTCTACACCCTGAAGTTCGCCCAGGCGCAGTCGGTGGCCGAGAAGATCAAGAGCCTGATCGAGACCACCCGCACCGCCTTCAACCGGCAGAACGGCCAGGCCGGCGGCGGCTCCGGTGCCGCCGCGGTTCCCAACCCCGCCCTGCCGACCACCGGCGAGGGCGGCGCTGATAACGCCGCCGCCGGGCTCGGCGCCGCGCTGCTCTCCGCCACCACCAGCATCAACTACGACGAGCGCACCAACCAGGTCATCCTCGTCACCGATTCCTCGAGTGTGCAGTTCTACCAGAACCTCATCGAGAAGCTCGATGTGCAGGCGGATCCCTCCACCCAGATCGCCGTCATCCAGATTCAGCATGCGCAGGCGACCGAGGTCGCCTCGTTGCTGAGCACGTTCATCTCCGGCTCCACTGGCACTGCGTCGCGCAGCAGCTCGGGCTCCGGCAGCAAGTCCACACGCAAGCAGCGCAGCACCGAGACGTTCCCCGGTCTGGGACGCAACGAGTCGGGTAATCAGGGGTCGCAGAACCACCAGTCGGTGGCTACCAGCGCCTCCGGTTCCTCCGCCGAGCGCAATTCCCAGTTCAGCGACTTCATGACCATCATCGCCGACGAGCGCAGCAATGCCATCGTCGCCTCCGGCACGCAGGACGACCTCAACCTCGTACGCTCGCTCATCAAGCAGATCGATGTCGTGCTCCCGCAGGTGCAGATCGACGTGCTCATCGCCTCGGTCATGCTCAACGACACTGTTCAGCGGGGCATCGACGCCTTCAGCGGCATCAAGGTCGAGGGCAACAAGGTCGTCGGCATCCTCGGTGCGGCGGCGAGCGGCTCGACCGGCGCCGTATCCGGCGTTACCGGTCCGGGCTTCGACATCTCCCAGATCCTCGTCACGGGCAAACAGTCCTTCACCGCCAACCTGGGCACGCCGAACATCAAGAGCAACGTGCGCGTCCTGTCCGTGCCGAGCATCACTACCACGCACAACCAGGAGGCCACCATCACCGTCGCCAAGGCCGTCCCGATCATCACCTCCGCCTACAGCGACACCACCGCAGTCACCACCGCCCGCAACAGCTACAGCTACCAGAACATCGGCCTCGAGCTCACGGTGAAGCCCCTCATCGGTTCGGACGGCACCATCCAGATGGAGATCGAGCAGAGCGCCGACGAGATTGAGGACTACAACAAAGACGGTCAGCCCCTCATCTCCAAACGCACCGCCAAATCCTTCATCAGCGTGGGCGACGGCGAGATCATCGTCCTTGCCGGCATGCAGAAGGACTCGAAGGGCAAGAGTCGCAAAGGCATGCCTCTCCTGAGCGAGATCCCGCTGATCGGCGCGCTCTTCGGCAGCAACAAGACCGAGAAGAATCGCGACGAAATCATCTTCTTTATCCAGCCGCGTGTCATTCGCAGCACAGCCGAAGGTGACCGCCTCGCTCGTGAGCAGCTGGAAGGTTCCGCGACGCGGAAGCTTGTCGAGAAACGCATCCAGCGCACCGCAGTTCTCCCCGCCGAACCGGTCGCGAAGTAGCCCCAACGCCGTGATTCGCCGACTCCTCAGTCCAGCCCTTCTCGCCGCCGCGCTTCTGCACGCCAGCGTCGGCGTCGCCTTTGCGGTGCCCGAGTCGTTGCTACGCAACTCGCCCTTTGTTCCGACCGGTGGCGCATCCGCCGCAGCGGCGCCGCAGGCCGGGCGCATCGAGCTGCACGGCATCCTCGACATCGATGGTAAATTGCGGTTCTCGATCCTCGACACGAGCACGGGCCGCGGAGCCTGGCTCGCGGTAGGGGAGAGCGAGGGCGGCATCCGTGTCGCCGCCTTCGATGCGGCGGCCGAGGCCGTCACCGTCGAGTGCGAGGGACAGTCCACGCGCCTCACGATGAAGGCTGCGGAGATTATCAATATCGCGGTTCCGGTTCCCGCGGCGCCTCCAGCCGTGGCACCGGGTGTCAATCCTGCCGGCGTGAACCCGGCTCCGCCGGCCAACGAGCAGGAGATTCAGGAACGCCGCGCGAAGATCATCGAGGAGCTGCGCCGCCGCCGCGCTCTGCGCCAGTCCGGCCAACAACAACCGCCGCCGCCGCGCCAATGAGCCGCCCCCCCCTCAGCATCCCTTCGCTCTCCCAGATTCCCGACGACGCCCGCGCCCGCGTCCTCGAGGCGCCCCGCGCCGACCGCGTCGCTTTGCTGGCCGCTGTGCTGCGCATCCCGCCCGAGCAGGCCTTCGCACAGCTCGCCGCCGAGTCGGGCATGGAAACCGTCGATCCCGAGCAGTTCAGCCTCCAGCAGCTCGAGCAGATGCCCGTGCGCCTTGTCCACGAGTACTGCTGCGTGCCCGTCGCCACCGAT
>Ga0209098_1000580_pt1 | contig 39713 bp, 31 predicted proteins | sample AD_JPNHW1_MetaG_FD_184429 | JGI IMG/M metagenome (GOLD analysis project Ga0209098, IMG submission 184429) | Active sludge microbial communities of municipal wastewater-treating anaerobic digesters from Japan - AD_JPNHW1_MetaG (SPAdes) (version 2) | ecosystem: Engineered > Bioreactor > Anaerobic...
CCTTTTGGGTTAAACGATCTTACACTGCAAAAAAAAGGAACATCAATGATAACCGTAAATGCCTATATCGACAATGAATTTCTTTGTACATACTGGGCTGATGGTTTAATTATTTCGACTCCTACAGGATCAACAGCGTACTCGCTTAGCGTGGGTGGCCCAATTTTAAGTCCATCACTATCTGCAATATTGATTTCACCTATTGCACCCCATCACCTAACTGTTCGACCATTTGTAATTCCCGACTCATGTACTCTACGGTTAGAGGTAACAGGTCGTTCTGAAGGTGTACTAATATCTATTGATTCGCAGTCAAAAACGTTAAGCTTGCCTTTGACACTGGAGGTAAAAAAAGCATCTTTTTATATTGGTGTTGTAAATTTACAAGGGACTAACTTCTATAAAACATTGAGGAATAAACTTTTATGGGGAGCAGACAAGAGGAATTAAAAAAAATGCAATACAATTAAATTAGCTTCTTTTCCGTTTATTCTGTTAATATTATTAATTTAGCAAACAGTGTTTTATATTTGTGAAGACTTTTTTATGAAATGAAAAGATTTTTAACAGTATTCTTAATATCATCTACAATCTTTTCCAGTTACGCCCAGACATGGAAGTTAAAGCGTTATGAGGTGACTTATGGGATTTCTATATTTGAATATTTTGGAGATGTTGGAGGTACTGCAGATAAAAGTAATTTATTTGGCCTAAAGGATATCAATATATTATCATGCCGACCAGGTGTGAACTTTGGCGGAACATATAAGTTAGCAGAAGGTTTATATATACATGCAACTAATACTTTTGGAGTAATAGCTCAAAAAGACGAAGGTTCAAGAAATAGCAAGAGAGGCTTTGCTTTTCGTTCAATTGTTGACGAACTTTCTGTCCAAGGAATATTTTTTATTATCCCTGAGAAAAGAAACTACTACTATTCAATTATGAAAATGCGTGGTGGATTGAGATCTATCAATCAACCATTGAGTTTATATGCTTTTGCTGGAGTTGGTGGTTTGTACTACAAGGTTAAAGCCAAAGAGAACCTTGTTGGTTCACCACGATTTGTTGGAGATAAATCTTTAACATTAACTTTCCCCGTTGGTTTAGGCGTAAAATTTGCATATTCCCCTGACCTCTCTTTTAATATGGAGTTGGGTGCGCGAATAACTAGAAGCGATTACCTTGATGGAGTTACCTCAGTTTATTCAAAGCATAATGATATGTATTACATCTTAAACTTCAGGGCTATGTATCGTATTTCTAAATTAAAAGATATTAAAAAACTATTTCGATAGATAGAGGTTGAATCAATGCAATTAATCAAAAGACTTTTTTCTGTTTTAGTTTTACTTTCATTTTATAGTAACGATTCTATTTGCCAGGAGAGAAAGGATCTAGGTATTCAGGCAGGCGGTTCTTATTATATGGGTGATTACAATCAGGGCACTCCATTGTATCAAGTATCACCCTCTTTTGGCTTGATATACAGGTACAACCTAAACAAATACTATTCATTAAGGCTCTCTGCTGGCTATGGTAGTTTAAGGGGTAGTTATACAGCACAAAGCCCCTATCTTCCTGGTGTAACAGGTTCGTTTTCAAAACAAGTTATCGATATAGAGGGATTATGTGAGATCAATTTTATGTCCTTCACCACGCTTCGTTATAAAAAGGATAATTTTACTCCTTATGTGATAATAGGCGTTGGAGGTGCTTACATCGGCGGTAGCATTATTCCTAAAATACCATTTGGATTAGGGGTAAAGTATTGCCCAGCGTCAAGGGTTACCATAGGTCTTGAATGGAGATTTAACAAAACATTTGATGATGGGATTGATAACTATCATAATGTTTATGAAGGATCAAAAGCAATATTCCATAATAATGATTGGTTCTCATTTATGGGTTTAACCGTTACATACCGACTTTTTAATAATAAATTTACTTGTCCAGCATATCAATAATGAATTAAAGCATGTCGTTAGTAAGTAATATTGATAAAAAGAAAATTCCTACCCATATAGCAATTATTATGGATGGAAATGGACGATGGGCAAAACAACGAGGCACTCAGCGTATTTTTGGGCATAAGAATGCAATAGGCGCGGTTAGGTCTACAATAGAAGCATCCGCCGAACTTGGCGTAAAATATTTAACCCTTTACGCATTTTCTACAGAGAATTGGAGCAGACCAAAAGCGGAAGTTGATGCGTTAATGGGATTGCTTGTAAATACAATTAACTCAGAAACGGAATCGTTAGTAAAGAATAATATTTCATTAAAAACAATTGGTGATAAGGGTTCTCTTCCAAAAAACGTTCAGAAAAAACTTGATGAAATAGTTGAATACACCTCTAAGTGCACTGGGTTAACCGTGGTTTTGGCGTTAAGTTATAGCTCACGATGGGAAATTTTAAATGCAGTAAAACGGTTGTCTTCAGATGTGCTACAAAACAAAGTCGACCTCGAGAACATTGATGATACTCTTTTTGGAAACTATTTAACTACTTCAGGTATTCCTGACCCCGATCTAATGATTCGAACTAGTGGGGAATATCGAATTAGTAACTTTTTAATGTGGCAGCTGGCTTATGCTGAGTTGTATTTTACATCAACTCTTTGGCCAGATTTTGGGAAAGAAGATTTATACCAGGCGATAATTGATTTCCAAAAACGAGAAAGACGATTTGGTAAAATAAGTGAACAACTTTAGCTTATTTTACACACTTTAGCTTGCTACACTTAATTCCCTTAATTAAATTTGCCTGTTTTGAAAATATAACCTTATTGGGTTGTAACCGTGTATTTGTTGCGTAAATCCCGTTAATTCATTAATGATGATGTATAAGAAAATTGCTGTTTTTTTTGCGTTTGCTTTTCTGGGAATGACTTTGACTGCGCAAGATTTTAATTTCGACCTCTCTAATCCAAAAAAATATTGTATAAAAGATATAACCGTATCGGGCATCAAGTTTCTTGATCCCATTGTTATTGTATCTGTTAGCGGATTGGCAGTCGGGGATACCGTATCAGTTCCAAGCGATGATATTACTAAACCCATTAGAAAACTGTGGAATCAAGGCTTATTCTCAGATGTAAAAATATCAGTAACAAAAGTTGAGGGTGAGGATATCTTTCTTGATATCATGCTACAAGAAAGACCAAGAATATCTAGTATTACTTTTGAAGGAGTTAGAAAAGGGGAGAAGGATGATTTAAAGGAACTTCTAAAGCTTAGGGCTGGCGGGCAAATCACTGAAAGTATTTTGGAAAACTCTGTTCGAATTATTAAAAAGCATTACTACGAAAAGGGCTACTTAAATACACAGGTAGATGTTATTCAGAAGAACGATACAATCCTTGCAAATGGAGTTAAGCTCACTTTCGACATTAAGAAAAACAATAAAGTCAAAATAAAAGAGATTGTCTTTGAAGGAAACAACGTATATAAAGATTCAAGATTACGTAGAACTCTTAAGAAAACTCACCGTAGAGACATCAATATTTTTAAAGCGTCAAAATACATTGAGTCAGATTACAATGAGGATAAACAGAATCTAATATCGTTTTATAATGAACATGGATATCGTGATGCGACAATTCTCAAAGATTCGATTTATATTATTAGTCATAGAAGAATTGGTATAAAAATTAAATTATCAGAAGGTTTGCAATATCACATTCGAAATATTACATGGTTAGGGAACACCAAATTACCATCCGTAGCGCTTAACAATGTCCTTGGCATGAAGAAGGGTGACGTATATGATAAATCTCTTCTTGAGAAACGATTATTCGTTGATGAAAACTCTATATCAACTCTTTACATGGACGATGGCTATCTCTTCTTTCAGTTAGATCCAGTTGAAAGTAACATCGAGAAAGACTCTATTGATCTTGAGATGAGAATATATGAAGGAGATCAAGCCACTGTTAATCAAGTGTCAATTGTTGGTAACACAAAAACAAATGAACACGTTGTTCGCAGAGAACTATGGTCAAGACCTGGTGATCTTTTTAGTAAATCCGATATTCAGCGCTCAGTTCGCCAACTTGCACAGCTTGGGCATTTTGATTCTGAGAAATTAAATGTGATACCTTCGCCAAACCCATCAAACGGAACAGTAGATCTTAAGTATTTACTCGAAGAAAGAGCAAACGATCAGTTTGAGGTCTCAGGAGGTTGGGGTGCAAACATGTTTGTTGGAACTATAGGTATTCGATTTGCCAACTTCTCAATCAGAAGAGTTTTTGATAAAGGAGCTTGGCGCCCTGTACCATCCGGCGATAGCCAATCACTTTCATTAAGAGCATCTACAAATGGTTCGTACTATAAATCATTTAGTATCTCTTTTTCGGAGCCTTGGCTGGGAGGTAAAAAACCTACAAACTTCTCTGTTTCACTTTACCATTCAATTCAAAACACAGCTTCCTATGCATATGAAAGTAGCGATCAGTACTTTAAGGTAACCGGAGGTGCAATTGGAATAGGAACCCGTTTAAGATTCCCCGATGATTATTTTACCCTTTATCACGAGGTAAGCCTACAGCACTATTTGCTAAAGAATTGGACAAGTGGCTACTTCCTTTTTAGCGATGGTCAAGCAAATAATTTCAGCTATAAAATTACTTTAGGTCGAAACTCAACCGACCAGGTAATTTATCCTAGAATGGGATCTAACTTCTCCATTTCAGTGCAACTCACCCCTCCTTACTCATTGTTTAAAAGCAAAAACTTTTGGAGGTATAGTAGTGGGGAAAGAGAAACTTTGAAGCAGGAGTATATAGATTATTACAATGCAGTCACTACAACTGGTGTAACAGAAGCCGGAGCTCTTTCCTATGCTTATAATAAACTTAATCAGGATGAGATGGCCGCTCATTATAAATGGATTGAATACCATAAATGGACAGGGAGAGCACAGTGGTATATGGCATTGGTTCAAAACTTAGTCTTATACACAAATGCTCAATTTGGAGCGTTGGGTTACTATAGCAAAAATTGGGGGTTCTCACCTTTCGAAGGATTTGATGTTGGTGGCGATGGTATGTCGGGTTATAATCTGTATGGAAGAGAAACTATAGGCCTTCGTGGATATTTGAACAGTTCGATTACCCCACTCGTTGGTGGCGTAAGGGAGGGAAATATTTACGATAAGTATACAATGGAGTTAAGGTATCCATTATCGTTAAAACCTCAGGCTGCTATATATTTACTAACCTTTGTTGAGGCAGGAAATGCATGGTCTTCTTTCGATGATGTTAATCCATTTAATGTATATCGATCAGCAGGTTTTGGTGTTAGAATGTTCTTGCCTATGCTCGGAATGTTAGGCATTGATTGGGGTTATGGTTTCGATAACGTACCAAATAACGTTGGTGCAAACAAGGGACAGTTTCACTTTGTGATAGGAATGCCCTTTTAACTTTTTTTAAGAATTGACCATGTATTCTTCATTACGTTGGCAAAGTAATTGATTAAATTGCATAAAAAATAGGACATGAGGAAACTAACATTTATAATTATATTAAGCCTGTTTGCTGGAACATCAATGGCTCAGAAATTCGCATTTGTAGATAGCGATTATATACTCAAGAAAATACCTAGCTATAAAGCAGCACAGGATCAGATCGAAAAATTATCTCAGCAGTACCAAAAAGAGATCGAAAGCAAATATGCTGAAGTTGATAAATTGTATCAGGATTATCAAGCTGAAAAAGTATTGTTAACTGAAGAGATGCAGAAAAAGCGTGAGGATGATATTATTGCAAAAGAGCGTTTGGTTAAAGATCTCCAAGTAAAGTATTTTGGGAAGGATGGACTTCTTTTTAAAAAAAGAGAAGAACTCATAAAACCAATACAAGAGCAAGTTGCAAATGCAATAAAAGAACTAGCAAACGAAGGAGGATATGCTGTAATCTTCGATTCATCGGCATCTCCAAATATGCTTTATACAAATCCTCGCTACGATAAAAGCGAAGAAGTTCTGCAAAAACTTGGTTACAACTAATAAATTTTTATTTTTGCTAATAATTAACTAACAGAATAACTATGATAAGAATTACAAAAGGTTTAGTAATTGTTGCACTTTTTCTATGCGCTGCTGGTGCAAGTGCTCAGAACCTAAAATTTGGACATATCAATAGCCAAGAATTGCTTATGGCAATGCCTGAACGCGATAGCGCTGAGGCAAAGTTGAAGAGATATGCAAAAGACCTTCAAGATCAGGTTGAAACATTACAGGTGGAGTTTAACAAGAAATATCAAGATTATCTTCAAAAGAAGGCAACGTTTACCGATGCTATTCGCGAGATGAAGGAAAAAGAACTTTCTGACTTACAACAAAGGGCTCAGGAGTTTGAACAAACTGCGCAACAAGATTATCAACGTCAACAAGGTGAATTAATGAGACCTGTTGTAGATAAGGCAAACGCTGCAATTCAGAAAGTAGCCAAGGCTAACGGTTTTGTTTACGTGTTTGATATTAGTACTGGAGCAGTAGCTTATTTTTCAGATCAGAGTACCGATGTTTTACCTTTGGTTAAGAAAGAGCTTGGCTTAAAAGAAACTACAGCGACTACTTTAAAAAAGTAAATAATAGTTATTTTAAATAAAGCTCGGCCATTTAAGGGCCGAGCTTTATAGTTTTTACATATTACCTTTTAGTAAACAGATGTCCGATACTCGTCCTATAGGAGTTTTTGATTCAGGTACTGGCGGGATTTCAGTATTTCAAGAGCTTGTAAAGCACCTGCCAAATGAATCGTTTGTTTATTTTGCAGATTCTGCAAATTGTCCATATGGCTCTAAAACACAAGAAAAGATAATAGAGCTTTCCTCAAGAATTGTGGACTTTCTTGTAAGAAAAGATTGCAAAGCAATTGTTGTTGCTTGTAATACCGCTACTGCAGGTGCTATTGATTGGCTTCGTATGCACTATAATATTCCTTTTATCGGAATGGAACCCGCCATAAAACCCGCAGCGCTTAATACTAAAACCAGAAGCATTGGAGTACTTGCAACTGCTGGCACATTTAAAGGACGATTATATATTGAAACAAGTAGAAGGTATGCTTCTGATGTAAATGTATGCTATCAGGTTGGAGAAGGATTGGTAGAGCTAGTTGAGCAGGATAGAGTGAATACCCCAGAGGCTGAGGTTCTGCTTAAAACCTATATCAAACCTATGCTCGATTGCAATATTGATCAGCTTGTGCTCGGTTGTACGCATTATCCTTTCTTCAAACCATTACTAAAAAAAATACTTCCTCCTGATGTGGATATAATTGATCCTGCTCCAGCAGTGGCAAAACAAACGCAAAAAGTATTAAAAGAGAGCCATTTGGCTAACAGTAAAGAAAATTCATTTACCAGTTTTCAGTTCTATTCAAGTAGTGATACTCGCGTTTTAGAGAAACTGGTGGAGGCGGTAAGAAAAGAGGTTCCAATTAATAAGCAGAACATTAGGTACATTGGAAATTTTAATGTTTTAAACGATTAGCTAGTCTTGTATATTTTTTAACTTTATATAGAAAAATAGGTTGTTATGCGAAAACAGGTAGAAGTTATATGTTGTAATACGGGTGTCAAAAAAAATATAATGCCGGGCCTTAACTTGGCTGAAATAGCCAACGAGTTTGATGTAAAGCTCAATAATCCCATACTGGGGGCCATGGTTAACAATACGCTTAAAGAGTTAAGCTACGAAGTTTATTCCCCTAAAACAATCAATTTTATTGATATCTCTCACCCTGCTGGCATGAGAATGTATCAGCGGTCGCTATTTTTTGTTCTTCAAAAAGCAGTTAAAGATCTACTACCAGGGTCGAGTATTCGTATTGAACATTCCGTTTCGAAGGGTTTTTATTGTGAAATTGATGGCTGTAACCAACCTCTGGAATTACCTCTAATATTCAATGTCTGCGATAGAATGAGAGAGATAATCGCAGCTGATATCCCATTCAGACGAAAAAAAATGCTCACAAAAGAGGTTGTTGAAATGTTTGAGGGACTAGGCATGCATGAAAAAGCTAAGTTGTTCAGAACACGCCCCAAACTTTATACCTCAGTATACTATTTAAACGATCTCGCTGACTACTTCTTTGGAAGTTTAATTCCATCTACAGGGTACCTCAAAGTTTTCGATTTGGTTAAGTATTATAATGGCATGTTGTTGCGCATTCCAAAACGATTCAAACCTGAAGAGGTTGAGGATATAGAGATTCAGAATAAGATGTTTGAAATTTTTCAAGAGTATAAGGATTGGGTCGAAATACTTGGTGTTGGTAGTGTTGCCTCAATAAATGAGCAAGTACAGAAAGGAAACTCAAGTGAACTTATTAAAATTTCTGAAGCTCTTCACGAAAAGAAGGTTGCACAAATAGCTGATAAAATCTATTGTAGGAAAAATGATGTACGTTTAGTTTTAATTTCAGGTCCATCATCATCGGGTAAAACCACATTTGCAAAAAGATTATCAGTTCAACTCAAGGTATCAGGTCTAAAACCCTATATGATTTCTCTCGACAACTATTTTGTCGATAGAGAGAAAACCCCTAAAGATGAAAATGGGGATTACGATTTTGAAGCTTTAAGGGCACTAGATATTGAAGAATTTAACAAAGACATAGTTCGATTGTTGAGCGGAGAAGAGGTTGAATTGCCTAAATTTTCATTTGAACAAGGTAAAAGGTATTACGATAAAACATTTTTAAAGATCGACTCAAATGGAATTATAATTGTTGAGGGAATCCATGCTCTAAACCCTGACTTAACACCGTTAATTTTACCTGAAAATAAATTTAAGATATATGTATCTGCATTAACTTCATTATCGTTTGATGGCATTAATCGAATATCAACAACTGATAATCGGTTAATCCGAAGAATTATTAGGGATTATAGGTATCGCGGGTACAGCGCTTTGGATACGATTCGCAGGTGGAGTAGCGTTAGAAGAGGTGAAGATAAAAATATTTTTCCTTACCAAGAGCAAGCCGATGTGATGTTTAACTCCGCGTTACTCTACGAACTTAGCGTGTTGAAAGGATATGCCGAACCGATTCTTTATGAACTTCCATCTACTGAACCCGAGCTTTCAGAGGCTGTAAGATTACAGAAGTTTTTAGGGTATTTTACCCCAATTTCAGAGAAGGAAGTTCCACCTACTTCAATTCTTCGTGAATTCCTTGGTGGTAGCACGTTCTCTTATAAGTAGAATTACATAATACAAGTGTTAATAAATTCTATTTAACGATATAAAGCGTTGATAGGTAGGATTTTGGAATGCTAATAACTATTATTTAAAACCTATAAATATTGATGCGAGTCCATAATTTCGGACTTTTTATAAGTATTTTATAACATAATTTTACTATTATTGTACTTAATTAACCTAGAAACAACTTAACCTAAGAGCAGCAACCCAATGGTCAGGTATTTTATTTTTTTGTTGAACATGGTCGGGGTGCTTTTCATTAACTTGCTGGTAAGCGAGGATGTATCTCTTTCAGTTGCTGTTCCATCTGAAGTTAATGCGGGTACTGAATTTGACGTTGAACTTACACTACAAAAAGGTTCAATAGAATCATTTGCTCGTTTTCAACAGGATCTTCCCAATGGACTCACCGCACAGGTTGTTGACGCTTCGAGCGCAAACTTTACTTTCGAGAATCAGAAAATCAAAATTATTTGGCTTAAGCTTCCATCCGATAAAGAACTTAAAATTCTATATCGCTTAAGGGTTGATGAGCGCCTAAAAGGAAACTTTGAACTTGATGGGATATTCTCATATATTGAAGATAACATTCGCAAATCAGTAAATGTAAAATCTTCTTCGATTGAAATTAAACCATCATCGAGGATTGATCCTAACCTAATTGTTGACATTAAGGAATTCCAACAAATGGTTCCTATTCAACCTCCAGTATCATTGGTTGCAAAGAATGTTCGTTGTATTCGTCAAGTACCCAGTGCAATAGGCGATGGGAATGAGTATATTGTAAATATTCTTGTGAATAAAGGTAGTACTGAAAAATTCGCAAAAATTGAGGAGGATGTTCCTCAAGGATTCAAGGCTGAAGCAATTCAAACCAAGGATGCTATCTTTACTTTTAAAAATCAAAAGGTTAAGTTCCTTTGGATGAATTTACCTGCGGAACAACGATTCGTAGTATCATATAAGCTAATACCAATCAATAAAGAAGAAGTAAAACAGTTTAATTTAAAAGGTACCTTCTCATTCATTATCAACGACGCTACGCAGGTAATAGATATTGTTCAGAAGGAGGTTGATCTTTCTAATCTGGATGCAAAAAATCTTGAAGGCATAATTGCTTCTGTTCCATCTCCTAGTTTTTCAAATCTAGGAGAACAAAATGTAAGTTCAAGCTACACTGAAACAGGAGCAGACGGCGGGAAAGAGATTCCTATTAAGTACCAAAAGATTGAAGAGAGAAAGCTGCCCACAAGCAAGCGTTTGATTGACTTAAAGTCATATATGCTTGAACCTGAAAAGGGGGTTTATTTTAGGGTTCAAATCGCTGCGGGTCATAGGCCTGTTGATATTAAGAACTATTTCAAAAAATTTAAGCTTACTCAAGAGGTTCGTACAGAGGAGCATGAGGGTTGGTACAAGTATTCTGTTGGTTCTTTTGGAACATATAAAGATGCAAGGGATTACAGAGTTAACCTCTGGAAAACCACCCCCATTACCGATGCTTTTGTTGCAGCTTATAATAACGGATCACGAATAACGGTTCAGGAAGCTTTAATGATTACCAACCAGAAATGGGTTAAATAAAGAAGAATTAATAAGCTCATGTATTTAAAGAGTTTTGGCCTGAAAATACTTTTAGTTTTTGCATTTGCTCTCTTAAGCATTGTTAGCTTTGCTCAAGAGGACGAAGAATATTGGAAGAAACTCTTGAATGAGGAGGTTGAGGTTGAAAATCCTGTTTACAAACCCGTTATATCAATTGGTACTGGGGTACTTTCTTTTTTTGGAGATGTTAAAAATCCTGGAACAAACATGCTTGCTGGGAAAAATGGATTCAAACTAAATATTTCAACACTTGTCGGGAAAAACAATTTTTACAAGCTAAACTTCTTTGCTTTATATGGGAATATTAGTGGGCAAGATTTTGATATATCACGTAAAATGCAATTGATGCCTACGCTACCAGTTGATGGTAATGGTGACAATATATATCCAAACTCGGCATTCAACACTGAACTATACCAATTTGGGATTAATTTTGAATATGGATTTGGACACCTTTTTAAAGATCAAAGAAAATTTAAGCCATTCATATCAATTGGGGTTGCTCCAATAATGTATAGTCCCAAAGGTGACTTAACTTATGGTAATACAACTCCACCCAGCTATTATCACTATTGGTCCGATGGAACAGTTCGAGATTTTGCTGAAAGTTCACCTGAAGCTCCAACTGCAGAAGTGATTCATTTAGATCACAAGTACGAGACAGACCTTTCGAAAGCCGATCTTTATGGAAGAGGAAAATATTCTCAAAATTCAATTTCAATTCCAGTAGAGGTAGGTTTTGATTTTTACCTTTCCTATAGGGTTAGCTTTAGAATTGCTAGTAGTATTAACTATACTTTTACTGATTTAATTGATAATTACGACTCAAAAGTTGCAAAAACCATTGGGTTAAAGGGCAAAGGGTATAACGACTATTTTACATTTACCTATTTCTCAATGAACTTTGACCTCTTCTCAGATCCTAAATCAATTATGATTGAGAAAGCTTTTGCTGAGTTAGAGAATTTTGACTATGAGGTGCTGTTAGCCGATCAGGATAATGATGGGATAATGGATATGGTTGATAAATGCCTTGATACTCCTGCAGGTGTAGAAGTAGATACAACTGGATGTCCTTTCGATACTGATAATGATGGCGTTTTCGATTATTTAGATAAAGAGGAAAATACTCCAAAAGGCGCCACGGTTGACGATCAGGGTGTGCAACTTGATGAAGGAAAATTATCTGAAATGTTTGAGCAAAAGAATGCAGTGTTACGAAAAGAAATCAGAGTTGTTCCTGTTGCCCCAATTTGGACTCGAAACATTACTTACACTCCCGGTGTAATTCCAGAAAAATTTAAGACTGTAGATATTGATAGCGATGGTTATATATCTTTTATTGAATTACTAAAGACTATCGATGATTACTTTGATGAAAAAACTACCCTAAATTCGGATGACGTTTACGAATTGAATAATTACTTCTTCTCGCAATAGACGATATAGGATTGCATTTAAATCTATATATAGAAAACTAGTATATAACATAGTAACGATTAAACCTTGAAACGCTTTGTTAGTCAGAGTAGAAGCGTAGGTTTTCATTTATTAGTTATCCTAATTTAGAAAACTATGAAAAAGAACATTTCAATTCTAATTTCATTATTCCTATGCTCCATAATTACCTTCTCTCAGGAGATATCACAATGGAGAGGACCCAACCGAGATGGAATTTACAACGAAACAGGTTTACTTAAAAAATGGCAAGAGTTAGGACCAAAACTACTTTGGCATTTCGATGAATTAGGTGACGGGCATTCGTCGGCAACTGTTACCTCAACAGCTGTTTATACCGCTGGAACTGTCAATGGGAATGGAGTGATTTTCGCTTTCGATCTAAGTGGAAAACTACTCTGGAAGACAGATTATGGCAAAGAATGGACAGAGAGCTGGGATGGAGTACGTTCAACCCCTTTATATGTTGATGGGAAAATATACCAAATGAGTGGTTATGGGAAGGTCGTTTGCCTTAACGCTAACGATGGTAAAATAATTTGGACTATTGATTACATGAAGGATTATGGTGGAAAAAATATTAGATGGGGCGTTACCGAGAATTTACTAGTTGATGGAGATAAACTATTCTGTACTACCGGTGGTGAAGAAGCAAATGTTATTGCGCTTGATAGGAATACTGGCAAGCTAATCTGGAAGAGTAAAGGAAAAGGTGAAGAAAGTGCTTACTGTTCTCCAACCCTTATTAAAATCTCAAGCAAAAAGATTTTAGTTACAATGACTGCAAATTCAATAATTGGGATTGAAGCTTCAAATGGGAATTTGCTGTGGAGTCATGAACAGACTAATCAATATTCAGTACACGCAAACACTCCAATATATAAAGATGGCTACCTATACTGTGTAAGTGGCTACGGAAAGGGTGGTGTAATGCTTAAACTCTCTGATGATGGGAGTAGTGTTTCTGAAGTATGGAGAAGTGAACTTCAGGATACTAGAATGGGCGGAGTGGTTTTAGTAGATGGAAAACTTTATGGCTCGGGAGATAAGAGCAGAAAATGGTTTGTGCTTGATTGGAAAACTGGCAAAGAGTTAGGCTCATCAGATGTACTTTCAAAATCTGGAAATATAATATTTGCCGATGGAATGCTATATTGTTATAGTGAAAGTGGCGAAGTTGCACTTGCCGAACCTAAAGTTGACGGGTATAATTTTATAAGTAAATTTAAAGTTCCCTTTGGCAAGAATCCACACTGGGCGCATTTAGTAATCAAGGATAAAAAGCTTTATGTAAGACATGGAGCATCGTTAATGGTATATTCTATTCAATCAAATTAATAAATTGCTTTTTGTAAATAATATAAAATTTATTCAATAACCATTTAAAATATTAATTATGAGACTATTTGCTATCGCAATTATTTCTATTGCGCTTTTCACCCAATGCAACTCAAAGCAGGAAGTTGCCCAATGGCGTGGCCCTAATCGTGATGGAATTTACCCCGAAAAAAACTTACTCACACAATGGCCTGAAGATGGACCAAAGTTACTTTGGCGTTTTGATGAATTAGGCTTAGGCTATTCTACAGTTGCTGTAACTTCAAAACAGGTTTATGCGATAGGAACCATCGATAGCATTAGCTACATTTTCTCATTTACAACTAATGGCGATCTTCTTTGGAAAAAACCATTAGGAAAAGATTGGACAAAGAATTGGCCAGGTATTCGTTCAACGCCTGTTATTTATGGGGATTTAGGTTATATTTCAAATGGCTTTGGTGTTGTTTTTTGCTTTGATGCTGATAATGGCAATATTAAATGGTCAAAAGATATTATTAAAGATTTCGGTGCTGGTTATCTTACATTTGGAATGTGTGAAAATCTTCTAATTGATGGCGATAAACTTTTCTGTACACCTGCTGGAAAAGAAGCAGATGTTGTTGCTTTAAATAGAAAAACAGGTGAACTAATATGGAAAACGCAAGGTAGTAATGATAGCACAGCATATACTTCTCCCATTTTAGTAACAATAGGAGATAAAAAGTACTATATAACTCAAACCAGTAAAAAGTTTATCTCTGTAAATTCCGAAACAGGAGAGGTTGCTTGGACCTATAAGCTTAAAGGCAATCCATTACCCAATACGCTTATGTTTTATAACGGCTATTTATATGCTGTTGATGCATGGAAGTCGGGTAGTATTATGCTAAAAATAGCTGAGGACGGTGAAAGTGTTAATGAAGTTTGGCGAACCTTTGATCTGGATCATCAGCAGGGTGATATGGTATTGTTGAATGATCGCTTGTATGGCTCAGGGAACAGTGGGAGAAAGTTCGGCTGTTACGATTGGAAAACGGGACAAGAAATATATTCTGATTCAATAAATGTGGATGTTGTAAATGTAATTTCAGCTGAGAATCTTATTTATTACTACGATTTGCGAGGGAATGTGAAACTTTTAAAGCCAACCGAAAAAGGTTTTGAAAAACTAGGGTTTTTCAAAATTAAAGGTGGAACACCTCAGCTTCACTGTTCGCATCCTGTAATTAAAGATGGGAAGCTCTATATTAGGCACGATAACTCATTATTTGTATACGACATCGCAAAAAAATAAAATTTAAAGTAAACCTTAAAAGATAATTTGAATCCTAGATTAAACCCCTTCAAGGGGATTGATCTGGGATTTATTTTTTACATCAAATAATAACTAGTTTTGTTTGATGGTAGTTTATTCTAAATTAGCAAACCGATAAATTATAACCAATAATCAATATGAAGACTAAAAAATACTTTTTGTTAGCACTTTCAGTTGTTGCATTAGTAAATTTTGTTGCTGCTCAAAACATTAGTGAATGGAGGGGTCCAAGTAGGACTGGCATTTACCATGAAGAAGGATTATTAAGGGTATGGCCAGAAAACGGGCCAACATTACTTTGGCATGCTGAGAAGCTACCAAAAGGATACTCTTCTCTTGCAGTAACAAATGAAACAATCTATTTTACTGGGTTAAAAGATTCTTTAGATATTTTAGTTGCCATTGATTTTAGTGGAAATGTAAAGTGGCAAACCGTAATTGGAAAGAGTTGGGTTTACTCATTCCCTGATAGTCGTTGTACTCCTACGGTTGAGGGGGATAAAGTTTATGTTACCAGCGGGACTGGTGATGTTGCTTGCGTAAATGCCGCTTCTGGTGAAATAATTTGGAAGGTTAATGCTGTTGAACGGTTCAAAGGTAGATTTAGTTTTTGGGGTTGCGTTGAGTCTTTGCTAATTGATGGTGATAAGGTTTTCTTTACAGCAGGAGGAGATCAAACAAGCATGGTTGCTTTAAACAAGAAAACCGGCGAAACAATTTGGTCAACAAAAACTTTGAATGATACAATGGCTTACGCATCTCCTATGATGGCGCACTTTGGTGAAAAAAAGTTGATTTTTAATATTCTCACAAATAATCTTGTAGGCGTTGATCCAGAAACGGGAGTTATAGTTTGCAACTTTGAGTTTGGAAAGTTCTGTAATAAAAAGGCAAATAGAGATTGGATTGGTGCATCGTTTACAAATACTTTTACCCCTATAGTAAATGGGAAAGATGTTTATATAACTGGAGGTTACGATCATGTGGGCGTTAAGCTTAGACTTTCCGATGATCTTTCGAAGCTAACCCCAGTTTGGGTTGATTCTACATTAGATATTCATCATGGTGGAGCAGTTTTGATAAATGGTTACATCTATGGCTCAAATTGGATAAATAACGGAAACGGTAACTGGTGCTGCATCGATTGGGAGACCGGAAAAACTATGTACGAAACTAAATGGAAAACCAAAGGCTCAATAATCGCTAACGATGATATGCTATACTGCTATGAGGAGAAAACAGGGTATGTGGCTTTGGTAAAGGCAACTCCAGAGGAGTTTAAGGTTATTAGCTCGTTCAAGGTTCCTTTTGGAACAGGTCCTTGCTGGTCTCATATGGTTATTAAAAATGGTGTCTTGTATGTTCGTCGCGGTGATGCGATTATGGCTTATAAAATAAAGTAAAATTCGCTTAAACGGATTTGTTTAAAGGTTGTCTAAATTTAGGTTTTTGCATTAAATTGGATGCTGCTTTTAAGCAAATCCGTTTTCGCTTTAATAAGGTTTGATAATCTCAATGAAACGCTCAAATAGGTATATAATAGCTATTGTTGCATCATTTGCTGTAATTGCATTTCTATTTTGGTTTCTGAAAAATCCAACAAATGATTTTAAGGTTAATCTACCTGGCCAGGATAACCGTCCAGCAAAGGGCTCTGATACCACCGAGGTTATTAAAATAGGTGAACTTTTTACTCAATACGAAAATTCAACTACATCACTTATTGGTAAATGGCCACACTTTAGGGGCGCAGATTATGACAATATCAACAAGGAGAGTATTCCTTTGATAGATAAATGGGGAAAAAACGGGCCAAAGATTATTTGGAAGATTGATTTGGGAGAGGGTCATGCGGCCCCAGCGATTTACAATGGTAAGGTATATCTACTCGATTATAATGAAGCCAAAAAGGCTGATGGGTTAAGATGCTTCTCCTTAGAAACAGGCAAAGAACTATGGAAGCGATCGTATAAGGTTCATGTTAAGCGTAACCATGGAATGTCGCGAACAATACCAGCAGTAACCGATAAGTATGTTGTTACCATTGGCCCTAGATGTCAGGTGATGTGTGCTAACTCACAAACAGGTGATTTGATTTGGGGAATTGATTTGGTAAAGGAGTATAAAACGGAAGTGCCATTCTGGTATACCGGTCAGTGCCCAATGATTGATAATGATATTGTAGTTATTGCTCCCGGCGAAACATCGTTGCTAATAGGAGTAGATTGTGCAACTGGCAAGGTTGTTTGGCAGACACCAAACCCCGATAAGTGGAAGATGTCTCACTCCTCAGTTATGCCAATGACCTTTGGCGGAAAGAAAATGTATTTGTATGCTGCAGTTGGTGGAATATGTGGCGTATCTGCCGAAGGGAGTGATATTGGAAGAATTCTTTGGAAAACCACCCAGTTTGCACCAAATGTAGTTGCCCCATCACCTTTGGTTTTGGATAATGGTAAAATACTTATTACCGCTGGTTATGGAGCGGGTGCAATGCTATTCCAGCTGGTGAAGTCTGGCGATGGATTCGAAGTTAATGTTATCCAGAAGTACAAACCTATTGAGGGGTTGGCCTCTGAGCAGCAAACTCCAATTTATATGAATGGTCATATTTATTGTATACAGCCAAAGGATGCGGGGGGTACTCGTAATCAGTTTGTTTGCACAACAACAAGCGATACCAAGAAGATACTTTGGACTAGCGGTAAAACTGATAGATTTGGTCTTGGTCCATACGTTTTTGCCGATGGTAAATTCTTTATTCTTAACGATGATGGTGCTTTAGCCATTGCAATGGCAACCCCATCGGGATGGGTTTTATTGGATAAAGCAAATGTGATAGAAGGTCAGGATTCATGGGGGCCAATAGCAATTGCCGATGGCTACCTATTGATGCGAACCTCGAAACAAATGGTTTGTATTGATATTAGAAAAAAGTGACAAATCTTTCTCGCAAAGAACGCTAAGCAAAAAACGCAAAGAGATAATTGTATGACCGAAAACGAGTTGTCAGATAGAATAATTGGAGTTGCAATCGAACTTCACAAGTCAATTGGCCCTGGTTTGCTGGAGTCTGCATATGAGAATGCTCTTGCCTTTGATTTGAGACAAGCTGGGTTTGATGTAAAACAGCAAGTACCAATGCCCTTTGTGTATAAAGATGTCAAATTAGACGTTGGATATCGAATCGACTTAGTTGTAAATGATAAGGTTATTATTGAAATCAAATCAATTGAAGCACTTGCTCCTGTTCATTTTGCACAAACTTTAACGTATTTGAAGTTATCTGGTCTTAAACTTACTTTATTGATAAACTTTAACTCTAAACTTTTAAAAGAACACATTCATAGGATTGTTAATAACCTATAAATTCTAATACTTTGCGAAATTCTTTGCGCCCTTTGCGTGAAAAAGTGAAGATTATGAAACAAAAAATAATAATATGGATTTCGGTGGTGCTTCTGCTTGTGGTAGTGGCATTCATGGTAAAGGACTTCTTTTACAAGCCGACGAGTCCTAATAGTAATCCATACGACTACAGATTGGATAATCTTAAAAAGATTGACCCATCTAAGGTCTGCTATACTGAGATAAACAAGATAAAACCTGATATCGAACAAATCCATGGAATTTCTATCGATAAAGCGGATAATATCTACATTACAGGGAAAGGAAAGGTTGCTGTTTTTGATGGTCAATATGCCCCTAAAACTTCTTTTAAAATTGATAGCGAAGCGAAATGCATAGCGATTGGAGATGATGGTAAAATTTATCTAGGAATTCAGGATCATATTGAGGTCTTCGAAACCAATGGTAAGTTGGTTAAGGCATGGAATGCAGTCAACAATAAGTCGATAATTACAAGTATAGCCATTTCAGAGAAGTATATTTACGTTGCTGATGCCGGTAATCGGATAGTTTATCAATATAAAAAGGATGGAGATTTAGTTAAGGAGATTGGCAGGAAGAATCCTGAAAAAGGAATCCTTGGCTTTGTAATACCCAGCCCTTATTTCGATCTGCTTATTGGTCGCGAAGGTGAACTTTGGGTGGTTAATCCAGGGCGTCACGCCCTTGAATCGTACAACGAGAATGGCGATCAGATTTCATCATGGGCTAAAGCATCGATGGGTATTGATGGTTTCTGCGGATGCTGCAATCCATCGAATATTGCTATGCTCTCCAATGGTTCGTTTGTAACAAGCGAGAAGGCAATTGAACGCGTTAAGGTTCATCTTCCAAATGGCGATTTTAAGTGTGTAGTTGCTACTCCCGAGAATTTCGAATCGGGAACCAAGGGTATTGATTTAGCTGTTGATTCAAAGGATAATATCTATGTTTTAGATCCAGTTAAAAACATTGTTAGCGTATTTGAGCAAAAGAAGTAGATAAAAGGAATTATGATGAAACAGAACTTTCAACAGAATTTGGTTAGATTTTCATTGCTGATGCTGGTTGTTGGCCTTAGCGGTTATCTGGTTTACAGAAGCAGCAAAAGCGGTTCTTGCTCTGTATGCTCCTTTTGTGGAAAGTGTAGTAAATTGAACTCGTGCTCACAGCCTGCAGCAAAGGAGTATCGGGTGGTTGAAAAGACTAGTAAATAGATTTTTAAATGGATAATTCGGAGAAGAGCAATAAAATTTCTCGTAGGGAGTTTATCAGCACTGGGATAAGAGTTTCTATTCTTATTGGTGTTGGAGCAATGGCTGGCCGACTTCTGACCCGATCACAAGGACGGCAGATGGTATGGCAGCTCGATCCATCTAAATGTATTCAATGCGGTCGTTGTGCAACCAGTTGCGTTAAAACTCCGTCGGCGGTAAAGTGTACCCACGTATACAGCATGTGTGGGTATTGTGATTTGTGTGGCGGATATTTTCGACCTGAGACAAAGGAGCTAACCACTGCTGCTGAGAATCAGCTCTGCCCAACAAGCGCCATTAAACGTAAATACATTGAGGACCCCTATTTTCAGTATGATATAGATGAGGATTTGTGTATAGGGTGCGGTAAGTGTGTAAAGGGTTGTGGTTCGTTTGGGAATGGGTCGCTACAGTTGCAGATTCGACAAAACCTATGCGACAACTGTAACGAGTGCGCTATTGCACGCGATTGCCCCTCTGGAGCGTTTAGCCGAGTTCCTTCGGATGCCCCATACCTGTTCTCGGGATTTGATAGTAAAAGGAAAGGATAAATAATATTATAGAACATTGTGAGACTTTGTGCATCCTTTGAGTCCTTTGTGGTAAAAAACTTAAACACGAAGAACACAAAGTACATCACAAAGGAGCACTAAGTAAAATGACATAATTAATGAAAAAAGTAGCAGCATATATTATCTTAATTCTTATAGTTTCTTTTCAACTCTTTAACTCATTTGCCATTCAGCGATTCCCAAAACCTGAGTTTGAATCGGGGTATGTAACACCTCCAACGCTAACACCCAATCCTCGTGCAGAGGCATTAGCTATTTTGGATGTTGTTTTACTAATTGCGACTTTGGCTGTTGCTAGTTGGATGGTAATTAATAAGCGTTCACGTAACGGTGTTTTCTGGATTTCAATTTTCTCCATTGCTTACTTTGGGTTTTTCCGCGAGGGTTGCATTTGTGCTGTTGGATCGGTTCAAAATATTACTTACGCCTTATTTAACCCTTCGTACAGCATACCCATATCGGTAGTTCTGTTCTTTGCGCTGCCAATAATTTTTACCCTGTTTTTTGGCCGGACGTTCTGCGCAGCCGTTTGCCCTCTTGGGGCAATTCAAGATGTTTTCGTGCTCAAGCCTGTGAGCCTTAAATCATGGTTGCTTAAGGTACTTGGTTTAATTCCATACATCTACCTTGGGTTGGCTATTCTTTATGCTGCAACATCAACAGATTTTGTAATCTGTCGTTACGATCCGTTTGTCGGATTCTTTAGATTGAATGCATCTTTTATGATGTTTTCAATTGGTGCAGTATTGCTTTTTATTGGAGTTTTTGTCGCTCGTCCATACTGTCGATTCCTTTGCCCTTACGGAGTTATTCTAAACTTGGTAAGTAGAGTTTCAAAGAAGCATTTGACAATAACTCCCGCAAAGTGTATTCAGTGCAAACTTTGCGAGGATTCATGCCCGTTCGATGCTATCGAAAAGCCAGTTCTGGCAAAGGAAAAGGAGGAGGGCCCCAAAGCGGTTAAGCGAATAATTCTGTTGACTGTGATTATCCCTCTGCTGGTTCTGGTTGGAGGATATGTTGGTTCACGGTTCCATGAGAATTTAGCTAGAGTAAACCATAAGGTTCAGCTTGCACAGCAGATAATGAATCCCGATAAAACACAACCCGAAAGCTTTGAGGTGACTGCCTTTAAATCCTCAGGACAATCAACCGAAGACCTTTATAAAGAGGCTGCTTCAATTGTTGATCAATTCTACGTTGGAGGTTGGATTCTAGGTGGCTTTTTAGGGTTGGTTTTTGGATTGACTTTGGCTAGCTTATCAATTTTTAAATATCAGGAGGATTATCTCCCAAATAAAGGCCGATGCCTTAGTTGTGCTAGGTGTATTGACTTTTGTCCCGTAAAAGCAGAAAATAGTTTAATTGAAAATAGTAAAACATAGTTTTCTTTTATATGCACTTAGTGTTCTTTGTGTTTAATTCTTACCACAAAGGACTCGAAAGATAACACAAAGGTTCACAAAGTAAAGAATATATAAAATGAGTCAAATATTAAAAAAGTACATCGAAAATGTTCGCCTTTGGCGAGGGGTGGCAATAACTGCAGGAGTTTTTTCATTTATATTCTGCGTACTGATTATTGCAAACTTTGCTCAGATAAATCGAGTTGACCCAGTCAACACAAAGGTTTTAAATGCCCTTGTTGAGCGACTAAAGGAGAATCCCAACGATAATCAGCTTAGGGAAGAAATCCGCGAGTTAGACCTTCTTGCTCGAAAAGCCTACTTTACAAACCAATGGCAAGTTCGAAATGGCGGGTATATGCTAATGATTGGCGTCTTGGTGCTAATAATTTCAATGCAATTCATAAGACTAGCAACCAAAAGCCTTCCAGAGGTTAAGAATGATGATAAAGTTAAATATCTGATTGCGCAGAAGAAGGCTCGTTTCTGGGTATCGGTTGGAGGAATAACATTGATTGTTGTTGCGCTGGTGTTTGCCTTTATCACAAAAAATCAGCTTAAATCTACCTTTGAGAATGCTGCTTTAGCAAAGAATGTTGATGAAAAAACTACCGAGCAAAGCGAACAGGTTAATCAACAAAAGGTTGATACTATAAAATCAGTAGTTGCGAAGGAGGAAGAGACTACCAAAACTGAAACTGAAAAGAAGGAGAATGCTGAAGTTTCTACTTCAAAGGAAGAGGTTAAGCAAACTCAAGTTGTTGCTACAACAACCTCGAGTTATCCTTCAGATAATGAACTAAGGAACAACTTCCCCAATTTCCGTGGTTATGGGGGATGCGGGATTGCATATCAGAAGAATATCCCAACAAGTTGGGATGGGCCATCAGGGCAGAATATTCTTTGGAAAGTAGCGATACCACTTCCTGGGTATAACTCGCCTATTATTTGGGACGATAAAATTTTTGTTGCTGGGGCAAATACAACCAAACGTGAGGTCTTCTGCTATGATAGAAACACCGGAAAACTATTGTGGACTGCGAATGCCGATAATATTCAAGGCTCTCCTACCGCTGCGCCAAAGGTGCAAGGAGATACGGGACAATCAGCCCCTACTATATCAACCGATGGTAGAAGAGTTTATGTGGTTTTCGCCAATGGCGATATAATTGCCGTTGATATGAATGGCAACAGAGTTTGGGCTAAAAACCTTGGAGTTCCTCAGAACCATTATGGTCACTCATCTTCATTGATTTGCTATAAAAACCTTGTGATTGTTCAGTACGATCAGCGAATAAACCCAAGAGTTATGGCTCTATCTTCCACAACAGGCGATGAGGTATGGAGCACTCCGCGTCAGGTTAAGATTTCATGGTCATCACCAATTATTGTAAATACTGGTAGCAGAGAAGAACTGATGCTTGTTGCAGATCCTTCGGTAGCATCATATGATCCAGCCACTGGTGCACAGCTATGGAGTATCGATTGCATAACAGGCGAGGTAGGTCCTTCGCTTGCATACGCCGATGGCGTTGTGTTTGCATTGAATGAGTATGCAACCCTAACTGCAATCAAGATAGGTTTTACTCCTGAAAAGTTTTGGGAAAGTACCGATTACCTTTCCGATGTTCCTAGTCCCGTTGCAACAGATAAATACCTGTTTGTGGTAACTAGCTACGGAACTGTTGTTTGTTACGATGCAAAGAATGGTACGAACTACTGGACTAAAGAGTTTTCGGAGGGATTCTACTCGTCGCCAATTATTGCAGAAGGGAAAGTTTATTTAATGGACAAGCAGGGAACAATGCATATTTTCAATGCTGATAAAACCTTTACTTTGGTTGGTGAAGCAAAACTTGGCGAAAAATCGGTTTGCACGCCAGCCTTTGCAAACGGAAGAATTTATATTCGTGGTGATAAGAACCTATACTGTATTGGAAAATAAGTTTATAAGTTAACAAGTAGATAAGTTAAAAAGAGAATTAGTAAATCTGCCAAACCAAAAAACTTATAAACTTATCTTCTTATCAACTTATTATCTTGATAATTGAATATTATGTCAAATGATATAAACGAAATAGTAGATAGAATAGTCGCGGAGAAGGGACGATCGGTTGAGGCGGTAATACCAATTTTACAAGCGATTCAGAATCATTTTAATTACCTTCCCAAAGACGCTCTTGAGAGGGTTTGTGATACCACAGATATTACCCCTTCATGGATTTATGGGATTTCTACTTTCTATACCCAGTTTAGGCATAAACCCGTTGGAAAGCATATAATCAGGGTTTGTGTTGGCACTGCTTGCCATGTAAAGGGTGCCATGCTGGTTTACGATTCGTTTCGTCGGAATCTAAATCTCAAGGATAACGAGGATACTGATGATGAAGGTCTTTTTACTATTGAAAAGGTTGCCTGTCTTGGCTGTTGTACCATTGCACCTGTGGTGCAAATTGGGAGCATAACCTATGGGCATGTTACTTCCGAAACCGTTCCTGAGGTTATTGATGATTACCTAAACGTTAAGAATGGTCAACTGGCATCTGGCTCAATTCCTTTTGTTGATAGTAAGGATATTCAAGGGGAGATTAGAATTGGCTTAGGTTCATGTTGCGTAGCAAGCGGTAGTTCTGGAGTGAAGGAGGAACTAGAGAAAACGCTTGTCAAAAGCAAAATCAACGTAAATGTAAAGCATGTTGGTTGTGTTGGTATCTGCAATCAGGTGCCAATGCTTGAGGTTCATAAACCAAACGAAGCACCCGTATTTTATACCAAAATAAAACCCGACGAGGTAAAAGAGGTAATTCATCGTCACTTTAAACCTAAAAGCCCTTTTACAAGATTTAGAAATAATATTTATGACTTTTTCGAGAACCTAGTATTTGATAGCGTTCCAAAATCAATAAAAAGATATTCCTCAGAGAATACTGTGACTCCTGTAGCCGAATTCTTGAATGGTCAGATAAGCATTGCAACCGAGCATAGAGGAGTTGTTAAGCCTACCGATATCGCCGAGTATAAAAGGCTAGGTGGTTTTTCAGCCTTGAGCATCTGCTTAAAAGTTAAAACTCGCGCCGAGGTTATTAATATTATTAAGGAGAGCGGTTTGAGAGGCAGAGGTGGAGCAGGTTTTCCGACGGGAACGAAGTGGCAGCTTGTTGCAAACGCAGATGGCGATAAGAAGTATGTTATATGTAACGGCGATGAGGGTGACCCCGGGGCATTTATGGATAGAATGCTTCTTGAATCTTACCCATTTAGGGTTATTGAAGGGATTATAATTGCTGCCTATGCCGTTGGTGCGAATGAGGGATTGTTTTACATCCGTGCCGAGTACCCCTTGGCACTCATTCGTATTCGCGAGGCGCTTAGTATTTGCGAAAAGGAAGGTTTGATTGGCGATAATATCCTTGGAACGGGTTTCTCATTCCATTTAAAAATATTTGAGGGTGCTGGTGCGTTTGTCTGTGGTGAGGAGACTGCACTGATTGCATCAGTTGAGGGGAAACGCGGTTATCCGACCATGCGCCCACCGTACCCTGCAAGTAATGGTCTTTGGGGTAAACCAACTCTTATCAATAACGTGGAGACCTATTCGCAGGTATCGTGGATTATTCGTAATAGTGCCGAGGCGTTTCATAATATTGGTACAAAGTTCAGCAAGGGAACCAAGGTTTTTGCTCTTGCGGGCAAGATAAATCGTGGCGGATTAATCGAAGTACCGATGGGCATAACAATACGAAAGATTGTTGAGGAGATTGGTGGTGGAATTCCCAATGGCAAAAAGTTTAAGGCGGTTCAGATAGGTGGTCCTTCGGGTGGCTGCATCCCAGCATCAATGGCTGATACAACAATCGATTATCACTCATTAATTCAGGTTGGGGCAATGATGGGCTCGGGCGGACTTATCGTCCTCGATGAGACCGATTGTATGGTTGATATTGCTAAGTACTTCTTGACCTTTACTCAGGATCAATCATGCGGTAGATGTACTTTCTGTAGGGTTGGGACAAGAAGAATGCTGGACATTCTAAATAAAATTACCAGTGGCAAAGGAACCCTTGAGGATATTGATAATCTTGAGAAACTTGCAGTAAGCACCAAGAAGGGTAGCATTTGTGGATTGGGCAAAAGCGCACCAAATCCAGTTTTAACAACTTTGAAGTATTTCAGGGATGAGTACGAGGCGCATATCAACAGGAAATGCCCAACAGGAAAGTGTAAGGAGATGATCACCTACGATATCACCGATGAGTGTATTGGTTGCACCAAGTGTGCACAGCGTTGCCCTTCCGATGCAATTCAAGCAAAGCCTTACGAGTTGCATCATATCGATACCGAAAAGTGTATCAAGTGCGATATCTGTAAGCAGATTTGTCCTGTGAATGCTGTAATTACTAGATAAGGATTTAACCACAAGGTAACACTAAGGTATTCACTAAGAACACAAAGGAAAATATGGAAAGAGAAGAAATTTTTAAAATTGTACTTGATTGCTCTTTTAAAGTTCATTCAGCCCTTGGTCCTGGATTACTTGAAAGTGCTTATGAGGAATGTTTATTTTATGAACTTAAGCAATTAGGACTGAAAGTGGAAAAGCAGAAAGCACTTCCTTTAGTTTATAGAGAAGTAAAACTTGATGCAGGATATAGAGTTGATTTATTGGTTGAGAATTGTGTAATTATTGAAATAAAATCAGTTGAAGCATTAAATGAAGTGCATCTAGCACAGATTTTAACTTATTTAAAATTATCAAATTGTAAGTTGGGACTACTGGTGAACTTTAATGTTAAACACCTTAAGGATGGCATAAAGAGGGTTATTTTATAATTCTTTGTGCACTTTGTGATTTCCTTTGATTCCTTTGTGTTAAAGATTTAAGTATGATTCAGATCAAAATAAATAATAAAGAGGTTAGTGTTCCCGCAGGAACAAGTGTTCTCAATGCTGCTCGGGCGCTCAGCATTGATATTCCCACAATGTGTTATCTCGCAGGGAATAGTAATCACCCTTCGTGTATGGTTTGTGTGGTAAAGGATGCTCGAACAGGTAACCTTTTCCCTTCATGTGCTATGCCCGTTGAAGCGGGCATGGAGGTCATTACCAATGATGATGAGGTTCACAGTGCCCGAAAGGATGCCCTCGAACTTTTGCTAAGCGATCATGTAGGCGATTGCGAAGCACCATGCCGTGTAGCCTGCCCTGCATTTATGGATATTCCAAAGATGAACAGGCTAATTGCATCTGGTAATTTCCATGAAGCTCTAAAAGTGGTTAAAGAGGAAATCGCTCTGCCCTATATCCTTGGTCATATTTGCTCTGCTCCCTGCGAGAAGGTTTGCCGAAGAAAGCAGGTTGATAGTTCGGTTTCAATCTGTCTTTTGAAAAGGTTTGTGGCCCAAAATGATTTAAACTATTCACCCGATAAGAATTCTGCAACAGGTAAGAAGGTTGCTATTATTGGTGCTGGACTTGCAGGATTATCCTGTGCATTCTATCTTTTAAAACTTGGGCATAGCTGCTCGGTTTACGATTCAAATCAAGAGATTGGCGGATCATTGCTTTCACTTTCAGATGAGGAACTCCCTAAATCTGCCCTAAATGCTGAGGTTGATATTTTAAAAAGATTCGGAGCGAACTTCAAAATGGGAGTTACAGTTTCACCAGAAATGTTGAGGAATGAAATCCTGCATAGCTTTGATGCTGTGGTATTCTCAACTGGCGAAATTGCTAAATCGAACCTAAATAGCTTTGGTTTTCAATTGAGCAAAACTGGGCTTTTAGTTGATGAGGATAATTTTGTTTTAGAGAATAAAATTTTTGCCTGTGGAAGTGCTATCCATCCTTTAAAAATGGCTGTTAAGGCAGTTGCTCAAGGAAAGGAGGCAGCCTTTTCAGTGAATAAGTTTTTAGTTGGAGAACCTGTTTCGAATAGATATGATCAGTTTAACTCCAAGTTTGGACTTCTTCAAAAATCTGAAATTGCCGAATACCTTTTGGAGTCAGAGAATAAAAATGATGTTGTGAATCCTAAGGAAGGTCGACTTGCAGGTTTTTCTATCGAAGAGGCAGTTCTTGAGGCTAAACGCTGCATGCACTGTGATTGCCGCAAACCAGAATCGTGTAAGCTGAGACTTTATGCAGACGAGTATAATGTTGATAGGAAGAAGTATTCATTGGGCGAGCGAAAGACTTTAAAAAAATATTTGCAGCACGATTTGGTGGTTTACGAGCCTGAGAAGTGCATTCGCTGTGGTCTTTGCATCGAGATAACATCAAAGAATAGGGAGTTGACTGGGTTGACCTATATTGGTCGTGGTTTTGATGTTAAGATTGATATTCCTTTTAGTCGGGAGTTAAGTCAAGCCTTAGTTAAATCAGCAAAGGAGTGCGTTGATGCTTGCCCAACTGGGGCAATAGCATTAAAATAGGATTGCTATATTGTACTTTGTGTTCCTTCGTGTCGTACTTAGCGCTACATTGTGGTTATATAAACCACAAAGGGCTCAAAGGAAATCACTAAGTCTCACAAAGGTTAAAGAGAATTTTATATGAGTAGAGCGTATTTGTTTATTTTAGTTATTCTCCCTTTTCTGGCTAATGCTCAGGACAACTCCTCTTGGGATTGCTTTAGAGGAAATTCCTCGCTTACAGGTACTACAAGCGTTAATCTTTCTAAGCCTTTGAAGTTGCTTTGGTCATTCAAAACCGAGGATGCAATTAAGTCTTCACCAATAATTCACAATGGGAATATTTACATCGGCTCAAACGATGGTTATATCTATTCAATATCTGATAAAGGAACGCTAAACTGGAAGTACAAATCGGCTACTTCAATTGAATCGCCACCACTGTATCTCGATAACACAATCTACGTTGGATCACTTGAGGGTGTTGTAGTTGCTCTTGATGCTAAAACAGGGAAATTGAAATGGGAGTACAAAACAGAAGGTCAAATTTCTGGCTCGGCAAACTGGTTTTTATCAACCGATAAGAAAAGTAAAAGCATAATCATTGGAAGCTACGATTTTTTTCTTCATTGCATAGATGCTTTAACAGGTAAGTCAATTTGGAAGTATGAAACCGAAAACTATATAAACGGATCACCATCTACAAATGGAAAACTGGCGATATTCGGTGGATGCGATGGAAACCTCTACCTACTTGATGTTGCCACGGGCAAATTGGCCAACAAAATAGAGATTGGCACTTACATGGCTGCCTCCGCAGCAATTGTTGACGATAGAGCCTACTTCGGCAACTACGATGGTGATTTTTACTGTGCCGATCTATCTACTAAAAAAATTGTTTGGAAGTTCGATGGAACAGCTCCAATACTTTCCTCTCCTGCTGTATCTGGCGATAAGGTGATAGTAGGCTCGCAGGATAAGAATGTTTACTGCTTCGAAAAGGCAACGGGCAAGGTGCTTTGGAAGTTTAAAACCCTTGGAAAGGTTGATAGTTCGCCAGTTATCACAAAAAGCACAGTGATTGTTGGTTCTGGCGATGGAAGAATTTATATGATCGATTTGAACAAAGGCCAGAAAATTTGGTCTTACGAAATAGGTAAGCCCGTTTCAAGTTCTCCTGCTGTGGTTAAAAATATGATGGTTGTAGGGTGCGAGGATGGTAGCGTTTATGCGTTTGGAACGAAATAGTTATTCGTTGACCGTTGTTCGGTTTTCGATCAACTAACAACAACCAACGATCAACCAAATTGTTTAGAATAAACAATTTTGATATGAAGGTAGTCAACATAGTCCCCGGTTTTGGAGGTACGTTCTACTGTGGAAATTGTCTCCGCGATAGCGCCTATGTCAAGTCCTTAAAGGCTTTGGGTCATGAAGCAATTACTTTACCACTTTATCTGCCATTAACCTCCAAGGATTATACTCCGGAAAATGATATTCCTGTTTTCTATGGCGCAGTAAGTATCTATCTAAAACAGAACTTCAAGGTATTTAGAGGAATGCCCAAGTGGTTAGAACGTTTTTTTAACTCTCCGCCAATTCTCCGCTATGCTGCAAAAAAATCGAGTTCTACCCGTGCAACTGGCCTTGAGGATATGACCATTTCGATGCTCAAGGGCAGCGAGGGGTTTCAGAAAGAGGAACTTGAAGAGCTAATTTATTTCCTCAAGCATCACGAAAAGCCCGATGTCGTTCATCTCTCAAATGCATTACTGCTTGGTCTTGCTAAAAAAATAAAGGAGGAGTTGAAAATTCCTGTTGTTTGCTCGTTACAGGATGAGGACGTTTGGGTTGATATAATGGACGAGCCTTACAGAAGCCAGATTTGGAGGCTGATGGGAGAGAAGGCCCTCGATACTGACGCACTAATCGCTGTAAGCGATTTCTTTACTGAGAAGATGAAACAGAAAATGTCGATTCCAGATGATAAATTGCATGTGGTACATATTGGGGTTGACCCTTCGAAGTATTCGGTTAAATCGCCTAACCTCAATCTACCTACCATTGGCTATCTCTCAAGGATGAATGCTGAGAATGGTTTTGAAGTTCTGATTGATGCGTTTATCAGGCTAAAGGGGAATCCAAAGTTTAGCAATGCAAGGCTCAAGGTTACTGGCGGAAAAACGGGTGATGATGAGAGGTTTATAAGAAGACAAGTTGATAAGTTGAAAAGAAAAGGATTCCAGAATGATATTGAGTTTGTTGAGGATTTCAGAACTGAAACTCTTGGTGATTTCTTTGAAGGTTTGACTCTTTTATCGGTTCCTGTTTTAGAGGGTGAAGCATTTGGCCTTTATCAACTTGAATCATTAGCATCTGGAATTCCAATTGTTCAGCCTGCCTTGGGTGCTTTTCCTGAGGTGGTTGGTGCAACGGGCGGTGGGGCTATTTATCAACCTAATACAGCCGATGCTTTAGCCCAAAAATTTGCTGAAGTACTATCAAATCCCGATCTTGTGCTACAAATGAGCCGAAATGGCCGCAAGTCTGTTGAGGAGAAGTTCAATACCTTAATCCTAATTCAAAAGATGATTGGGATTTATGAGATGGTTATTGAAAAGTCAAAAGAATGAATTGAATTCTATCCATGTTTGCAGTGAGTTAGGCTTTTTAGGGGGTAGGGGTATTTTAGTGTTTTTACACTCTTATGGTGTTACAAAGAGTTCTCGCAAAGCACGCAAAGAAAACGCAAAGATTGCAACGAACAGATTTAATGAATAATGCTTTTTGTATCTTTTGCGAAAACTTGGCGACCTTTGCGTGAAAAGAATTTTTTTGAATACCCTCGGTATCCTGTCAATGATTGGCAATTAAAAGGTTTAATTTTATAAATTCATTATATCTGATATCTAGTATCTACAAAAATGATTATCGAACTTAACAAGGTAGGAAAAACGTTTATAAACCCCGGAACCAACATCCAGCGCGATGTTTTAACGGATATCAACCTTAAAATAAATTCTGGCGATTCTGTTGCAATCGTTGGCCCTTCGGGTTCGGGGAAAAGTACTTTGCTAAATATTATTGGAACTCTCGATTCACCTTCCATTGGTACTGTTTATTTTAAAGAAGTTGATATTACCTCTTACGATGAGAAAGGTTTAGCCGAAATCAGGAATAGAAGCATTGGCTTTGTTTTTCAATTTCATCATCTAATTCCGCAGTTGAGTTTAATTGAGAATGTGCTAGTTCCTACCATCCCATTGAATGGTAAACGCAGCTCAAAGGAGATTACCTCTAGGGCAATGGAACTGCTCGAAAGCGTTGGTTTGAAGGAAAGAATTCATCAGCGACCTGGGCAACTTTCGGGTGGAGAGTGCCAGCGCGCGGCGCTTGTGAGGGCATTAATCAACCAACCTGAGCTAATCCTTGCCGATGAACCCACCGGCTCTCTGGATCAGGACTCTGCTGCACAACTGGGGGAATTACTCCTCGATATCAATAAAAGATTTAATGTGGCACTGGTTGTTGTAACGCACTCGCTGACTCTAGCTGAAAGAATGAAGTCAATATATAGATTATCACACGGAAGATTAGAGTAGTTAAGAATATAGAAGTTAAAGGAGTTAAAGAATTCGATCAACGAACAACCATCAACGAATAACTAAATGTCTATTTTCAAATTCATTATACAAAGCATTCGATTTTACTGGAAACAGCATTTAGCCGTATTCCTTGGAACGGTTATTAGTACTGCCGTGCTTACAGGTGCGTTAATTGTTGGCGATTCGGTTAGGATGAGCCTAAACAAGCTGGTTGATGTTCGTTTGGGGAATATTCGGTATGCATTACAAACAGGTGATCGCTTTGTACGTGCTGAGTTGGCCTCTGAAATAGGAGCGAATTTGAATACTCCAACCGCTGCTCTGCTGATGGTTAAAGGTATTGCCATTAATCCCGAAGTAGATGCTAGAGTTATTAATGCTCAGATTGTTGGTGTTGATAGCAGTTTTTGGAAGCTATCAAGTTTAAAGCCTTTTTCAATTAATACTGATGAAGCGGTAATCAGCGAGAACATTTCTCAAAAGCTAAATATAAAGGTTGGCGATGAACTCATTTTAAGGGTTGAGAAGATAAGTGTTATCCCTTTGAGTGCACCTTTTTCAAAGGATGTTGACCCTTCGGTTGCGATTCGTTTAAAGGTGAAAGCAGTTGTTGAGGATAGAAGCATGGGTCGATTTAGCCTGAAGAACAATCAGATTGCACCATTTAATGTTTTTGTTTCACAGGAAATGCTTGCTAGTAAGCTAGAATTAGCTGGCAAGGCAAATGTTGTTTTGGTTGGTACTATTAATCCTTCATTGTCATTCCCGCGCAGGCGGGAATCTAGTTCTGACATGGATTCCCGCATTGCCTTCGGCGAACTCGTAGACTCGGTTAGCGGGAATGTAAACCCTTCCCAACAAATAGTAGATTTCTTAAATAAGCAATTAGGTGAAGTTTTTAAACTTGCTGATGCAAGCATTACAATTCGTGATCTGAAGGAATCCAATAGATATGAAGTGCTCTCTGAGAGGATTTTCATTGATGAACCAATCGCTAAATCAATCATTGCACTTGATATTCCGCACGAAACGGCGCTAACCTATCTCGTAAATTCAATTAGTTTTAAGGATAAAGAAACTCCCTACTCGTTTGTTTCCGCCGCTTCATCGCCATTTGTAGATAATAATTTAAAGGATAATGAGGTTCTTGTGAATGATTGGGTGGCAAAGGATATTGGGATTAAAACAGGCGATTCGGTTTTATTGAAATACTATGTAATTGGGCCATTGCGGACCATCAAGGAGGTTGGAAAATCGTTTTTGGTTAAAGGGATAATTCCAATTCAAAGCAAATTTGTGGATAAATCGTTGATACCGCTTTTCCCCGGCCTTGCCGATGCAGGTAGTTGTCACGATTGGGAAACGGGCGTGCCAATTGATTTGGATAAGATTCGCGATAAGGACGAAAAGTACTGGAAGGACTTCAATGGTACTCCCAAGGCATTGATCTCAATGAATACTGGATTAGCCCTCTGGGGTAATAGGTTTGGAAGCTATACCTCAATCCGGTTTGATAAGGATAAAGTTCAATTTGATCAGCTTAAGGAAAAAATTCTAAAGAGCATAAAGCCCGAGGATATTGGCTTGGCTTTTATTCCTGTTTACGAACAGGGGTTGAATGCAGCTAACAACTCTGTTGATTTTGGGAGTTTGTTCCTTAGCTTAAGCTTCTTTGTGATTGCTGCAGGAATTTTGCTGACGGTACTTATTTACTCGCTCAATACCGAATCTAGGAAAGAGGAAATTGGAATCCTTTCGGGTTTAGGTTTTAATCGCCAGCAAATTGTTAGAATTCGCTTTGGCGAATCAATTCTAGTAGCACTCTTGGGTGGAATTATCGGTGCCTTTATTGGTGTTGTTTATAATTACGGACTTGTTTGGGGGTTGAATTCCGTTTGGCAGGGTGCCGTTCATACAAGTAATCTCGAAATCTTTATTAAGCCAATAACAGTTACTATCGGTGCTTTCAGCGGATTTACTATAGCACTTCTGTCAATCTACTTAGTAACTCGTCGAAAGTTAAAGCAACCAATATCTGCGCTGATAAAGAGTGGTTTTGAAACTCCTTTCAGGGTTGTTCGAAAATATTTTAGTGTTAGCAAATTGATAGCAATTGTATCTATTGCAATTGCAATTGTAATGGTCACTTACTCCTTGTCTTTAAAAGGTGAAGTAAACGCTGAAATGTTCCTTTCTGCTGGTGGAATATTTCTAGTTGGTTGCGTGTCTTTGCTAAATTGGTACCTGAGGGTGGTTAGAGATCGAATGCATACAAAACCTTTAAGGTTAGTTCAATTATCACTGAAATATACCGGTCGAAATAAGAATAGAAGCGTTACAACCATTGCGCTGATTGCCTTGGGTGCTTTTAGCATTATTATAACCGGGGCAAACCGCAAGACTTTTTATGGCGTTGAAAACCTTCGTCAATCGGGAACTGGGGGTTTTGCTTACTGGGCTGAAACATCGCTGCCAATTCAGTATAATCTAAATACCTCCAATGGCAAAGCCAAAGTTGGCCTCGATGATGAAGGTGCGATTAAGGGTGTTGAGTTCATTCAAATCCATAGCCTGGATGGCGATGATGCTAGTTGTCTCAACTTAAATCAGGTTCATCGACCACAAATCCTTGGGGTAAAACCCGATGCTTTTAATAGCCGTGGTTCTTTCAGTTTTGTGAGTTCTTTAAGTGGAGTAGATAAAAAGCATATTTGGCTTGATCTGAAAAAGAAATACGGTGATGATATTATACCTGCTGTTGCTGATCAAACGGTAATTACCTGGGGACTGAAAAAATCGGTTGGCGATACTTTGATTTATAGTAACGAATCAGGTAAGAAAATCAAACTGCTTTTGATTGCAGGTCTCGACAACTCTATATTCCAAGGAAACCTATTGATTGATGATAGTCTGTTTGTAAAGAATTTCTCATCAACAAGCGGTTCAAAGATTATGCTGGTTGATGTTCCTCAAGCCAAACAGCAGGAGGTTTCAGAGTTACTGACTTCAACCTTTACCGATTATGGTATAGAGCTAACCCCAACATCAACTCGATTGGCAGAGTTCAACTCGGTTGAGAATACCTACCTAACCGTTTTCATGGTTTTGGGAGGACTCGGAGTGATTATTGGAACATTTGGTTTAGGAGTAGTTTTGTTGCGCAACACCCTCGAACGCCGCTCCGAGATAGCCCTATTTATGGCAATTGGTTACAGACGAAATCAAATCTTTAGGTTAATATTTCTAGAAAATCTTTTCTTACTAGTTGTAGGATTAATCCTTGGAATTATATCTGCATTTATTGGAATTCTTCCATCAATTCTATCCCCGGCGTTTACTATGCCTACAGAGTTTATTACAATAATTGTTCTTGCTATATTCTTAAGCGGTTTAGTTTGGATTTACTTCCCAACCCGAAATGCTTTAAAAGGTAATATTATTAAGGGGTTAAGAGAGGAATAAGTTAGTTTTATCTTCTTCTATGGCTCTCGCAAAGCCCGCAAAGGGAAAACGCAAAGAGATAATTTAAACTTTGCGCTCTTAGCGCAGACTTAGCGTTACTTTGCGTGAAACTCTTTATGCTTATTTACTTGTCAACTTATTCTCTTATTCACTCTTCCTCAGCATCTCAATGCGTAGCATAAGTAATAGTAATAACCCAACACAAACAATCGCCCTTACAGAGTAGATAGTAGCAAGAAGCCCTTTGCTTGAGAGCAATGAAAAAGCTGGAACTAACATCATCAGTATCCAAACAGAGAAGGGTTCAGTATTCTCCTTTGTCTCAATCAACCTTTTAACTACAGGGAAGTAGGAAACAACCATAATCAGCTGAATTGAGAGGTTTGTAACCAGATGATTTTGGGTGAGCGCCCAAAACAATATTGCAATTAGCACCGCAATAAGGCAACCTGTGTCAAATTTGGTGAACTTTGAGGTTTTATCACCCCAAATTGCAATGGCAATAGAGACGGTAACAACTAGAATAAGATCGGTTGAGTTAAGGATATTATCCCAAATGCTAAAATTATCCTTTGCAAGGTAGGTTATAAGGCTCATCCCAACAGCAATCGAGAAGAATATCCACATGGCCAAAGCGGGCTTGATCTTTTGCTTGAAAAGCAACACGCAATAGCGAACAGCAATAATTAGATTTAAAACGCTTACCGATACAATTGAGAATTCACGCATATTCTTTGTCGAGAGCAATATTCGGCAACGAAAATAGTAATTCCTTTCTCTTTAAAAATAGGCGATGGTAAATTATTTTTTTCAAAAATTAAAAAAGTGGTAAGGTTTTTGCATTTTGAATAGCATAACAGAAAAAGTAAAGTAAAAATTTAATATAAAATACTATGATTACTTACATTGATACATGGAGATCGCGGCGAACGGCTTTCGAACTTATAATGTTAAAAACGTTTGCTATTAGCATTGTTGTTGTACTATTTATTCTTGAGTTTTTAGTAAGATATAACTGCAATTAGCTTTGTTAAGGTCGGAGAAGAAAAGGTTTAGGTTTAAAAAAGCTCTTCAGATTTTGAAGAGCTTTTTTATTTGACTATTCTTTTTTAGGACTGTCGTTAGTATTCGTAAAACCTCAAATAATGTGTTATTTTTACAGTTTAATTCAATTAACCAAACAATTGTTCATGAATATCGGTCGTTGGCTACTTGTATTACTCCTATTTGCTCCTTTTAGTGAAGCTGTATCTCAAGTAATAGAAATTTCAGAGGTAAAATCAGAGCCCTCCGCTCTTGCTGATTCTCTATTTAATGCGGAGGACTATAACCAAGCTTTACCACTTTTTTTGGAGTTATGTCAACAGTATCCACGAGATATTCACTATAACTATGCCCTTGGGGTATGCTATATCAATACTTCACGGGAAATTGAAACAGCGCTACCATACCTGTTAAAAGCATCTCGCGGCGAGGCTCCTAACAAAGTCTACTATTACATTGCCGAGGCTTATCGCCGAAATTATCATTTTGATTTGGCGATAGACTATTACCGACGATTTACCATAAACGGTGGTTCAAAGGATATTTCGACCAGTGATATCGAGAAGCGTTTAGCCATATGTGAGAATGGCACCTCGATGATAAAGTATATTTACACTCCTCCGGTTATTGATCGAAAACGATTAACTCTAAACGATTTTTTTCAATATTATTCAAATGCTCCAAAGACAGGTTCATTTATTGTAAAGCCTGATAATCTTAAATCTCCTACCGATATTAAACAGAAAGAGTGGTCAATAATATTTTCTCCACTAAACCCCCAAACAAACGATTACATATATTATTCAAGCTACGGAAAGAGTACAATAAATGGGAAAGACATTTATCGGATCAAGCGTTTGGAAGATGGATATTGGAGTAAACCTGAAAATCTTGGGACTACTGTAAATTCAACTGAAGATGAAGATTTTCCATACATCTCTCCCGATGGGAAGACTTTATTTTTTGCATCAAAAGGGCATTACAATATTGGGGGGTATGATATATTTAAAAGTACCTTCGATTCTACAACAAATAAATGGAGCGAGCCCGAGAATATAGGATTCCCTATCAGTTCAACCTTTGACGATTTCTTATATATTCCTGATACAAAGGAAGGCGTTGCATGTTTTGCTACAAATAGAAATACAGATGGCGATAGCGTTGAGGTTGTAATGTATAAGATGGAAGTGAATCCAATACTTCGCTCGTTTACTACCTATGAAGAGGTTCAAAGAGTTGCTAAACTGAGATCACCGAAGGATAAGGTTCTTAAAAATATTAAGGTAGATGATGGAACTCTTGACAGAGAGAAGAACCCCTTTAATGCTCCTGAGGTTAAAACAAAACCTGCTTCTTTTAATTCTGTTGAAAATGATCCTGAATACGTTCGTTTGATTACCAAAGGGTTTAGCAAACAGAAAGAAACAGATTCACTTAGAACAAAACTCGAAAAGTTAAGGTCCCAGTTTGATTATGTTACAACAGCCGAAGAACGTCGAACCCTCGAATCAAAAGTTGTAAAGGTAGAGAATGCGCTTCTTTCAGCGCAAAACGATGCGGATAAAATGTTTGTACAGGCTAGTCAGATTGAACAGGAATACCTTACAGGAAAACGTAAATCAACCGACTCGGATACAACGTTATTTGCAAACGATAACCCAGATTATATCTATCAGGCTCAATTCGCCCCTACAGTTTTTCGAAGTGATGAGATTAATAAGCTTGCTCAGGTTGAAAAAATGTTGAACCAAATAAATGCAGCACGAGATGAGGTTGTATCGGCAAAAGCAAAGTATAATAGCTGTATAGAAAAGCAGGATTCATCAAGCAATTGCAACGGATTAAACTTACAAATGGTTAAAAGGATGAATGCATATATTGCATCAGTCTCAAAGTGGATCGATGTGAAGTATAAAATTTACAACGATTGTATTATGGTTGCAATTGTTAAAAGTGGAAACAATAATGGAGATGAGGCAAAGGCTGAAGTAGAAAGGGCTAATAGCCACTTTAGAGCGGCTTCTGCAATTAAAAATAATTTGAGCAGCGAAGGGAGAGAAGAAAGCTTATTCGAATCGTCATTACTTTATGAAATTGGTATTTTGAGACTTGAACTAGCGTTTGCACGGACATGGGGTATGAATCTATTTGAGCAGCAAACCACCAGTAGGGTAATGAAGTTGGAGAAGATTGCTTTTGGAAACCCATTACCCCCAGTTGTAACTAAAGCAAACATTGAAGTTGTTGAAAATAAAACGGAAGAGAAACAAGAGGTGGCAATATCTAAAGTTGAAACAAAAAATCTAAATGTTGAACCCATTTTGATAAAGAATGATGAGCCAATATCATTCCAGATTGTCGATAAAACCCCCTACGATGCTGAAAACCCTATTCCGGTAAACGAGCAATTGCCCAACGGAGTTGTTTATAAAATTCAACTTGGAGCTTATAGCAAACCTTTAGATATTTCCGCTTTTAAGGGAATGATACCCGTTTCAATAGAAAGAGTTGAGGGAGCAAAAGTCTCCAAGTACTTCATTGGAAGATTTAATAAGTTCTCTGAAGCTGAAAAAGCACTTACAACAATTAAATCAAAAGGATTTAAAGATGCCTTTGTTGTTGCATGGTACAACGGTAAGTCCGTTCCAACTAGTAGAGCACAATCTATGGAGGACAAAACCGAAACAACGAAAGTTGTTCCTTTAAAAAAGAATACAGATGCAACAACTGATAAGGGCAAGGTATACATTGTACAAATCGGTAAATACTCAAACAAACTTCCCGATGGTATTTATCAAACTGTTAAAGCCATAGCTTCAGGAAAAGATATCGTCAGAAAACCCAGTGATCAAGGGCTAATGTTATACTCAATTGGGAATTATACAACCCTTGAGGAAGCTAATCGCGTAAAGGACAATCTCATTGCAAGCGGTTTGACCGGAGTGGTAGTTGTTGGGGTCGATATTGAGAAAAAATAGCTATTTTTGTAGGCAAATATTTGGATATGAGGAGCAAGCCAAAAGAGAGGAATATTGAGGGCAAATCAAGTCTTTTAAACGATTATTGCTTGGTACTATTTAATGATGATACCAATAAGTACGAATATGTTGTTGAATGTTTGATTGATATTTGCAAGCACGATCCTGTCCAAGCAGAGCAATGTACATTTATTGCACATCATAAGGGTAAATGTGATATTAAAATGGGATCATTCGATCAGCTGGAAGAAATGAAGCATGAATTTGATCGTAGGGGTATTAACACGCTGATCTATCAGAACTAAACTTTACTTTAGAATTTAAAAATTTTCAAAGGGAGACGAGCATCTCCCTTTTGATTTAAAAAATAGTTGTAAAAAAGGGTTAATTTTTTGCTAAATTGAATTGATTTTATACTTTTGTGCCACTTCTTTTGAAAACAGTTCAAATGAGGTTAGCCCACCAAAGGGGAATGAGTTAAAAAGTTCTTTTTTTAGAATTGAATAAAATCTTTTATCTTCAACAATCTTTTTTGCTGAAGGTAACTATTTCAGACTCCACTGGAGAGGTGGGTGAGTGGCTGAAACCACCAGTTTGCTAAACTGACGTACTGGGTAACCGGTACCGGGGGTTCGAATCCCCCTCTCTCCGCAAAAATATTTCGGGGTGTAGCG
>Ga0209098_1000582_pt1 | contig 39612 bp, 40 predicted proteins | sample AD_JPNHW1_MetaG_FD_184429 | JGI IMG/M metagenome (GOLD analysis project Ga0209098, IMG submission 184429) | Active sludge microbial communities of municipal wastewater-treating anaerobic digesters from Japan - AD_JPNHW1_MetaG (SPAdes) (version 2) | ecosystem: Engineered > Bioreactor > Anaerobic...
ATCATCCAGATATAACAGAAACTTTTATAAAAAAACTAAAAAACTAAATCATGGCAAAGATTACAATTGCAACCTTTAATTGCGAAAATCTATTCCGAAGGTTTAAGTTTACTAACAAAGCAAAACCTGAAAAAATAAAAAATGCAATCGAAAATGGATTCATTATCGATAAAACATTGTTCGAAACTATTCTCGATCCCGAAAGGGAATTGACTGCAAAAGCAATTTTAGACTGCAAAGCGGATATCGTTTGTCTTATTGAAGTAGAAAACTTTGACACGCTAAAGAGTTTCGTTTCGAAGTTTCTTGCTGGTAAAAACTACAAGTACAATATCCTAATAGACGGAAACGATTTCCGCTTGATAGATGTAGCACTTATTAGCAAAATTCCTTTCGATCATGTTGTAACCCACCAGTTCGATAGAACAGCCAACAATAAATCATTAATGTTTAGCAGGGATTGCCTTGAGGTTAAATTTACCATTGAAGGAAATCCATTTTATATTTTTGTTAACCATTTCAAGAGTATGCTCGACAAAAACGACCCTGCCAATGGACGAAAGAATACTGCGGCACGTAGAAAAGAGCAGTCGCAAGCAGTAACCAACATTATAAAGGAACGTTTTGGGAGTAATCCAAGCAAGGCAAATTGGGTTGTTGTTGGCGATTTAAATGATTATCCGGATCAAGATACGTCGTTAAAGCCTTTAATAGATAATCCTTGGATAGAGAATGTTGTACAGACAAGGTTAAACGAGAAAGATAGTTGGACGCACTTTTGGGACACATCCTCAAAAAAGGTTAGTGATGATGAGAAATACAAACAAATAGACTACATCCTTCTATCAAAGCAGCTGGCAGATAAGAACAAGAACTCAAAACCTGTAATTATCCGCAAAGGACTTTGTTTAAACGCCGATAAATACACAGGTACACGGTATGAAGGGATTGGCAAAAGCCGTCCTGCAGCAAGCGATCACTGCCCCGTAGCAATTACAATAGATATATAGAATAGATAAACACCCTAAACTAAATACACCTTGCTTTTATTAACAGGATTAGCCTTCAACTTATCAAAAGTTGTAAGGCTAATCTCTTTTTCATTTTACTTTACAATAATCTTTTCTACTTTTATAAGCGTTAGATTTTTAATAAATGAGGGTTCACTTTTATCGGTATTTAATTCTTACACTGCTTATTCTAGCACCTCGTTTAACATTTCCTGAACGCATACAATCGACCGATAATCCACCAATAATCACCATACTCCCCTTGCCTATAGCCGGATTAAGTTACGGCAATTACACATGGACTAGCACCGAGGATTCCATTACTATCCCCTTGCGACGTGCGGGTAGAATATATCTTATTGAAGCTGAAGTTGATGGTGAAAAGGGTTACCTTGTTTTTGATACTGGGGCTTCAGGAGTTGTGTTGAACAAAACCTACTTCCGAAACCACTTGGTTACCGACAATCAGAGTTCGAGTGGGGTAACCAGTGCAATTTCTAACGTTGAGAGAATTACAGTGGATAATCTTGAAATATTCGGATTAAAGTACAAAGGAGTTACGGCCGATATAACAAATCTTGGGCATATCGAAAATCGGCGTGGAGTTAAGGTCCTAGGATTGTTCGGATTTTGCATGCTTAAAGACTTCGAAATCATTTTCAACCCAAGTCAAAACCAACTTCAGCTTTTCAGAGTCGATAAAAAGGGTGAGCGGATAGCTACTTCGGACGAAAAATTTATCCCCGATTTTACAAGTACCTTTGAACTTAGAAACTCAATACTCTTCATAAAAGCAAATATAAGCGGTAAAAACCTTCGATTTTGTTTTGATACAGGGGCAGAAACAAACGTAATTGATAGGTACGCTCCCAAAAGTGTTCTAAATTGCATAACCATTACTCGTCGATCATCGCTTTATGGTGCTGGATCGAGTGCTACAGAGGTACTCTTTGGTACAATGAATGGTTTACAATTTGGACCCAAAAAGATAGACAATATGGAAACAATCATCACTAACCTCGATCCGCTAAGTGAAGCCTACGGAACAAGGATTGATGGTATGCTAGGATATAGCTTTATTTCAAAGGGAGTGATTTGTATTAACTTTGTAAAAAATGTTTTTGCCATTCGATACTTAAAAGTAAACGATCAATGAGAGTGCTTAGGGCATACATACTAATTCTACTATCAATTATTCCTTTCGCAAACCTAAATGCGCAAAGTAATAAAGAAAAGGTATGTAGAATTGAAAACGGAAAGATGATCGTAACGCTTAGTCTAAAGTGGAACGCTACTCAACGTTACAACCTTGCAAAGAACTTTGATATTGATAGCTTAGCCGTTGAAAAAGCATTTAAGGGTGCAACCGAGGTTACATCGGGGAAAACAGTGTGGAAGGTATTAAAGGTTAATAATTACCAAATTGAACTCTCTAAAATGCTGGATAGCAACCCAATTAACCAAATAAATGCTAACGATATATTTATTGTAGATGATAATTGGCTTAACGTTTCCACTGGCTTGCCCCCAACGTATGCCAAATGTGGCATAAATAGGTTTAAGCGTGACGTTGCCTTCTCGTATCAAAATGGAATTGCGACCTTCTTCCAACCATCTTTTAAGAGCGCAAATAAGGTTTACCTATCGGGGATATTTAATAACTGGAGCACATTACAAACCCCAATGCAAAAGGTTGATTCGGGCTGGATTGCACGAATAAAACTGGTACCGGGAAAATACACATACAAGTACATCACCGATGGGAAATGGCGCGACGATCCCAACAACTACATTCGTGAAAACGATTTAACAAATGGATATAATTCTGTAGTATTTTGTACAAACTACGAATTTCACCTTAAAGGACATTTAAGTGCAAAAAGGGTAATTCTTGCTGGTAATTTTAACGGCTGGGGATCCAGTAATTATGAAATGTTAAAAACTCAGGAAGGCTGGAAACTACCCGTATACCTAAGTGATGGTACTTATGCCTATAAATTTATTGTAGATGGGCAATGGATAACTGATCCCGAGAATAAGGATATTCGCAGCGATGCCAATGGTAATCTAAACTCATTTATGGGAATTGGAGAATCTTATCTGTTCAACCTTACTGGATTTAAAACTGCCCATAAGGTAGTATTAAGTGGTAGCTTCAATAATTGGAGTACCAACGAGCTAATAATGACCAAAACTAATACAGGTTGGCAACTCCCCTATATACTTGCACCAGGAACTTATGAGTACAAATTTATTGTTGATGGGCAATGGATGACTGATCCCGAGAACCCATACATATCAAATGCTGGTGGCTTAATAAACTCTGTCCTGATTTTTAAACCCAACTATACCTTTACTCTTTCAAAGTTTCTAAATGCAAGTGAGGTTCTTATTTCTGGAAGTTTTAATGGGTGGAACAAAGATGGCTACAGAATGTATAAGAAGAATGGCAAATGGGTGCTCCCCGTTTACCTTAAACCCGGAAAATATCTCTATAAGTTCATAATTGACGGCAAATGGATAACCGACCCCGATAATAAACTTTGGGAAGAGAACGAATACGGCACCGGAAACTCTGTACTCTGGATTGATTAGAGGTTACGGGTTGTCTTGCTTTTCATACATATAAGCGTTTAAAACTCTAATAGGTATTGAAAGTTGAAATAACATATTTACTTTTAAAAATATAGTTCAACCCGATATAATTAATTCATTTTTAAAGTATTAACACCCGATCAAGCGTAGCCTTAAAGCAACTATTTAAAAAAGATTGAGTTTTTAGAACATATAATAAAACACTTTTATAGAAACCTCCATTCGGCTAAGGCTATTTCTTTTTTTCGGCAACAAAAAAAAGTCCCGCATAATGCGGGACTCAAAATTTTTTAACTGTTTATGGTATAGTAAACTATGCTAGTTTAACATTTACTGCATTTAGTCCTTTTCTTCCCTCTTGCAAATCAAAGGTCACTTCATCATTCTCTTTAATGCTATCTTTTAGTCCTGATGAATGTACAAAGTACTCTTTTTGTGAATTTGCGTCTTTAATGAATCCAAAACCTTTTTCCTCATTAAAAAATTTTACTGTTCCGTTGTTCATAATATGAATTTAAATTAAGGGCGCAATGTAGACTTAATTATTGAGATTACACCATAATAATCCAATTAATTAAGTGATTTATTTTTAATTATAGGTTTTTATCGTATAAACTGACAGATTAAAACTTCTAGAATAAAACATTTTAAGCAAATAGGTGAGAAAAACCTTCTGTGATATGAACGAAACATCAATCTATACGTTATACTTTTGCACAGTAAAAAATTATATGATAGAATGGAAAACAAAATGTTCAAAATAGCCTTTTGCTTAGCCCTTTTCACAATTGCTTATAATATAGTTGAAGGACTAGTATCAATATGGTTTGGGGTTAAGGATGAAACCCTAACCCTATTTGGTTTTGGTGTCGATAGTTTTATTGAGGTTATGTCGGGCATTGGAATTGCAGTAATGGTTTTACGAATTAAACAGAATCCCAATAGCCCTAAAAGTTCATTTGAAATATCAGCATTAAAAATCACAGGGGTTGCGTTCTACCTTTTATCTGCGGGGCTACTTATAGGAATAGTAATCAACCTTTTAAATCATCATAAACCTGAAACAACCCTTTGGGGTGTTATTATTTCACTGATTTCAATTGCTGTTATGGTTTGGCTTATGAATGCAAAAAAGAGAGTCGGGAAACAGCTAAATTCTGATCCTATTATTGCCGATAGCAATTGCACCAAAGTTTGCGTTTACATGTCAATAGTCTTACTCGCATCAAGCCTGATTTACGAATTTACAGGCTTTGCCTATGCTGATGTTATTGGAGCTGCAGGATTAATTTATTTTTCAATTAGCGAAGGAAAAGAAGCTTTTGATAAAGCAAAAGGGAAAGAGTGTGGATGTTGTAACTGCAATTGCACGAACTGAACTTACTGTCCTTTAAAATCCCGTTAATGCGTAGCCCCTCTCTACGCTTTTTTAATTCATCCAATTTAAATTAAGTAGTCTTCATAAAACTTTTGCAATTATTAGCTCTTTGAACTTATATGATGATGATATTATTTAAAAAAATCGAATAAGTTTGCACAACTATTGAACTACCAAGAATAGGCAAAAAAGAAAGGTATCAGGAAAGATTCTATGTATGAGAAAGTATTGCGAAAAACTAGTTGACTTTATTAGAACCTCAATAGACTTTTTCTACCCTCCCTTTCGCAAACACATGTCAATTCAGTTTTTTAGGTATGGTGCTGTCGGTGCTTCAAACTTATTATTCGATTGGGTTTTATACTTTGTCATCTACAATTTTCTACTACAAAAAAACATGCTACATCTGGGCTTTGTAACACTTAGCTCGCATATTGCTAGTTTAGCCATCAAATTTCCTATTGTTCTGTTCACTGGCTTTATATTACAGAAATATATAACATTCTCTTATTCGGAGCTAAAAGGAAGAATTCAGCTTTTTAGGTATCTTGTTGTCTTCTTTATCAATCTCACAATAAACTACATTGGTTTAAAAATTTTAGTCGATATATTTGGCTTTTACCCCACCCCTTCGAATATGCTTATCTCAAGTTTTACAATTGTAGTAAGCTATTTCTCGCAGAAACATTACACATTCAAAACTTCAAACTTGAATCTGTAAATCATTATTCTATTATTTATGATAATTACTTGTTGGTGTGCAATTAAAACAAAAACTTTTTTTATAGTGATGACAACTATTGTTCAACCAAATCCCTTATTACCACAGAGGCAACAAAACATCCGAAAATTGGAGGCATGTAGGAAATTGTGCCTACTGTTGTCTTTTTATTTGGTTCCCCCTCGCAAGGAACCATTGATTCATCAGGAACAACTTCAGATGAAAAAACAACCTTAAATCCATCGCGAATACCTAATCGGTGTAATCGTTTTCTTAGTATACGAGCAAGCGGACAGCTATGCGATTCGGAGATATCAGACACCTCAACTAGAGAAGGATCAACCTTACCCCCTGCTCCCATTGAGCTAACAACCCGATGTCCGTACTTTAGGCTATCGTGAATCAAGAAAATCTTTGGAGATAGAGTATCAATTGCATCAACCACATAATCGTAAGGATGAGCGATGATCTCCTTCATCCTTTCGTCTCGAATATACTCCTGAATAATATGCAACTTGAGATCAGGGTTAATATCAAGTAACCTTTTCCCCATATACTCAGCCTTCGGCTGATTCAAAGAACTAGTGAGCGCTGGCAACTGACGATTAATATTGCTTAAATGAATATTATCACCATCAACAATAGTCATCTCGCCCACTCCTGCGCGGCAAATCTGCTCAGCAGCGTATGCTCCCACCCCTCCAAGTCCAACAACAAGGACATGGCTTTTTTTCAATTTTTCAAGTTTCTCTAAACCTAATAAAAGTTCAGTCCGCTCAAGCCAAGGCATGATTAATGTATTGTGTTTGGTTTTAATGTTTGAAGTAGAAAGTTGATGTAACTATATTACATTGGCTTTCTTCCAAAAAACGTTGCGAAGTTAGCATTTATCTGCTCAACTAAATCATCTACCGAAATATTGAGGATATCAGAAGCAGCATAGTAAACCTCCCCAATTGAAACGGGAGATTCATCGGTTTCAAGAAAAAGTCTATCTAAAGGTGTGTATGTAAGTGCTTCGGCAAGCGAGGGTGCGGGATCGGCCAAAGGTGCTCCAAAGGAAAGATAAAAGCCACTAGAAACAAGCTGTTTTGCAAGATCAGGATTCCCTCTAAAGCCATGTACTGCCCAAGGAACGACGGAGTGAGTCATTTTTTTAATTTCGAGGAGTTCAGCCCATGCTTTAACGCAATGGATAATAAGCGGCTTTTTAATCTGATCGACAATACAAATTTGCTTAACAAAAACCTCAATTTGTTTCTCTAAAGAAGCCCCCTGTAATCTATCTAATCCAATCTCACCAATACCAATGACTTCGGGTCTTGAGGTTAAATTTATTATCTCATTTAAAACAGAATCAACATCATCCCTATCAGATTCCCATGGATGAACACCAATAGTAAATAAACCATTCTCTTTCAGTTTAGATAATTCTGTCGATTTTAGGCTTTGAACAGATATTCCATTGTTAGAACTTACTGTATGTGTATGGAAGTTAATCATCATTTCAAATTAGAGAATAAATTCAAAACAATATACCAAAAATTATTCAAATTCAAGCGATATAAATAAAGCGGCTTAAAAGCCGCTTTATTATCTACTTTGAAGCATATAGCTCAATAATCTTTATCATTACCTCCGAGGCTTTCACCATGCTTTCTACAGGCACAAACTCATATTTCCCATGAAAGTTAAGTCCTCCTGCAAAAAGGTTTGGACAAGGTAAGCCCATATACGATAAACGAGCACCATCTGTTCCACCACGTATAGGCTTAACCAACGGCTTAACACCAACTTGATCCATTGCCTTTATTGCAGTATCAACAATATGATAAACGGGCTCAACCATTTCACGCATATTGAAATACTGATCGGTAATATCCAGTTTAATAGTTCCTTCGCCATACTTTGAATTCAGAAACCCTTCAATCTTCCTGGCAACAACTTTTCTTTCCTCAAACTTCTCCCGTGAGTGGTCGCGAATAATATACTGTAGCATAGCATTTTCGACCCCTCCTTCCATTTTTACTAAATGGAAAAATCCTTCATAATCCTGAGTATATTCAGGTCGTTCATTAGCAGGTAGCAACGAGTTATACTCCATGGCAATATGCATGGCATTTTTCATCTTATTCTTTGCATAACCTGGATGAACATTTCGTCCCTGAACATGAACCTTTGCGCCTGCAGCATTGAAATTTTCAAACTCTAACTCGCCAATCATTCCGCCATCGAGCGTATACCCAAAATCAGCGTTGAATTTTTTTACATCGAAATGATCTACTCCATGGCCTATTTCCTCATCAACTGTGAAACTAATCCTGATTTTTCCATGCTTAAACTCCGGATGAGTAACCAAATACTCTATGGCAGTCATGATTTCGGCAATACCAGCCTTATCATCGGCACCAAGGAGAGTTGTCCCATCGGTGACAATAAGGGTTTGTCCTACGTAATCCTTAAGCTCTGGAAAATCCTTCACTCCAAGAATCACATTATTCTCTTTATTTAAGATAATATCTTTACCATCGTAATTCTCAACAAATCGAGGATTTACGTTAGTTCCGCTCATATCAGGAGCAGTATCCATATGAGCAAGGAAGCCAATTGTTGGAATCTTTTTATCGGTATTAGCGGGCAGAGTTGCCATAACATAACCATACTCATCCAATGAGATATCCTGCAAACCAAACGCTTCCAATTCTTTCACAAGGATATTTGCAAGATCAAATTGCTTCTTGGTACTTGGAAAAGTATTTGAACTTTCATCACTTGTTGTATCTACCTTTACATACCTGATGAAACGATCTATTAAGTTCTTTTTGTTTATCATAACATTTATAGTTGATTGTTAACAGTAAACATTTGACAGCTTTTTAGAGTTGAATCAATTATTATTAATAAAAAAACCATCAACTGTCAACTAACAATTTTTAACTTATTTACTATTCTACTTTTGCCCTTAGCGAATCCCAAATTATATAACCACAAATAACTAGAAACATCACAAACCCTATAATTCCGGCTGCATTAGACTCAAACCACTCTTGATTAATGAAGTTAACCCCTCCAAATTTTAGAAGTGCGCTAACAACACCCATTAAAGAGCCTCCTGCAATAAACCCAGAAGCGATCAAAGTACCACGTTCTTTGCGAGCCTTATTCAACTTTGCATCTTTACTTCTAGTTGAAACAATGTGAGCAATAATTCCACCTACTAGCAAAGGTGCTGTAAGTTGAATTGGTAGAAACATACCTAAAGCAAAAGCCAAAGCAGGAATTCCAATCATTGTTAAGGTAAGAGATAGGAAAGCACCAGCAGCATACAACAACCAAGGTGCAGGTTTCCCTGACATCATTGGTTCAATAACTGCTGCCATGGCGTTAGCCTGAGGAGCAACAAGTGCATTACTTCCTGTAAATCCATAGGTTTTATTTAAAAGAATAATTACACCGCCAACAGTCGCAGCAGAAACAAGAGTACCTAAGAATTTCCAACTTTCCTGCTTATAGGGAGATGTTCCAAGCCAGTATCCAATTTTAAGGTCAGTTACGAATCCACCTGCCATTGAAAGTGCTGTACAAACAACACCGCCAATGATTAAAGCAGCCACCATTCCCGATGAACCTGACAAACCAACAGAGCTTAGTACAATACATGCAATAATAAGAGTCATCAGGGTCATTCCTGAAACTGGGTTTGTACCAACAATAGCAATTGCATTAGCCGCTACCGTTGTAAATAGGAAAGCAATAATCATAACAATAACTAAACCCACAAGGGCTTGTGAAAGGTTATGAAGCACACCAAACTGGAAGAATATGAAGATTACGACCATCGCTAAAAGAATCCCCCCTGCTATTATAGACATTGGAATATCTCTACGAGTGCGAATTTCTTCCTTGGTCATCGTTTTATTCTTGCTGAAAATTTCAGTAACTGCAAGTCCGAAGGCTTTCTTAATAATTCCTGAAGAACGTATAATTCCAATAATACCAGCCATTGCAATACCTCCAATACCAATTGGGCGTACATAGTTTGCAAAAATCTCCTCAGCCGACATTGCTGAAAGAATACTTGTAGTATTAAACCCAACAGGAATAGTCATTCCAGGTGACAAATAGTTAATTATTGGAATTAGAACCAACCATGCAACAAACGATCCAGCGGCAATAATAGCCGTATATTGTAATCCAATGATATATCCAAGACCCATTACAGCTGCCCCAACATTCAACTTGAAAACGATTTTGGCCTTATCGGCTATTTGAGCACCAATTGCAACAACTCTAGTTGTAACTACTTCGCTCCACCATCCAAAAGTGGCAATAATAAAATCGTAGATACCCCCAATAAGCATACTTACAACCAAAAGCTTTGCTTGGTTTCCACCTTTTTCACCAGAAACAAGAACTTCCGTAGTTGCGGTAGCCTCAGGGAATGGAAGCTTTCCGTGCATATCAGAAACAAAATATTTACGGAATGGGATCAAGAACAGGATACCCAATACACCACCTAAGAGTGATGATAAGAAAACTTTATAGAACTCGGCATCAAGTTTTAGGATGTAAAGTGCAGGTAAAGTAAAAATTGCACCAGCAACAATAACGCCAGAACTTGCTCCAATGCTTTGAATAATCACATTTTCCCCAAGTGCTCCTTTGCGCTTAAAAACAGTTGATAGTCCAACGGCAATAATTGCTATTGGGATAGCTGCTTCAAATACCTGTCCGATTTTCAAGCCTAAATATGCAGCTGCCGCAGAGAAAAGAACGGCCATTAACAAGCCGAGTAAAACTGACCACGTATTTACCTCCGGTACAATTTTATGTGGCGACATGATAGGTTGGTACTCTTCGCCTTCCTTTAGCTCTGTGTAAGCGTTTTCTGGAAGTCCCTTTATTTTTTCAACTGGTTCTTGAGACATAATTATTTATAGGTTTAGGTTTTAGAATTTGATTGGTTTCAAATGTAGAAAAAAATGTTGTTCGTTAATGGTTGATTGTTGTTTGTTATTCGTTAACTCCTACTTCAGCATTATGGCAGCCCCAAATCTTCCCTTATCTCCATATCTTGCTGAAAAGAAAAAGTTATTTTGGCACTTTGTACACAATCCTGCCATTTCTATATTTTTTGGCATAATGCCTGAATCAATTAATGTTTTTCTGTTTGCTTCCCAAAGATCAAAAACGGGTTTTGTAAACTTATCGTTTTCAAGTATTAAACCATCGATCGAACCAAATGCTTCTTTTACCAACTCAACCACCTCATTGCCTACTTCGTAACAACAAGAACCAATTGAAGGCCCTATTCCTACTAAAATATCCGATGGATTGGAATTGAACTCTGAAATAAAAGTTTTTACCATTTCTGCCGGTATCTTAGAGACAGTTCCTTTCCACCCAGCGTGCGCAGCACCTATCACATTCTTTTTAGGATCGTGAAAAAGAATTGGAACACAATCTGCGGCTTGAGTAATAAGACAAATCCCCTTTTTATGAGTGATCATAGCATCAACATCATTAAGGTAAGATGCACGATCAAAAGCGCCCCTACCTCGATCCTCGTCTTTAACTATTGCCACTCGACTTCCATGAACCTGCGATGCAAAAACAAACGAATCCGGAGAAATGTGGAATTGCTTAGCAATTATTTTTCGATTTTCTAGTACCGTTTGATTATCGACAACACCATTCAAACCTATAGTAAAACTATTTTCAACCGATGGAGGAATAGAACCATTACGTGTTGTTATAAAATGCAAAACTGATTTATTAAAGGGTAAAAGATTCTCAAATTGAGCAAAAGGAATTTCTTGTGAGTTATTAAATATCATTGTAAACTAAAATTTTTGATAAGAAGCAAAGAAAATGAAATGGTTTAATAGTTCAAAAGGAAATTTTACAGATATAGATAGCCCCATTAGTTGAAACTGATTAAAAAAAACGGAATCACAACCTCTTATTGTCTCATAATAAGCAATCATCAAAAAATGCTTAAGCATTAGCATCAACGCATAAAAACTATTTCTTCACATAATTGTTTTATATTCATAATGAGATTTATACATTTGAGCTGAAAAAATATTTTTATGAGAGTATTATTATTAATCGCATTTTCGTTATTAAATAACGCTTTGTACTGTGCCGTTGATGCAAAAGAGTTTTATCGAGTTTTTGCATCAGGTAACTTAAATGACATAAACGCGTACATTCAAAATCTGGAATCAACAGAACCAACCTCTCAGAGTAACGCCTATATAGGTGCTTTACTCATGAAAAAAGCTGGTTTAGAAAGGGCTCCTTTGGAAAAACTAAACACATTCAAATCTGGACACAAACTGCTTGAAGCCGAGATTTTAAAGAATCCGAATGATACCGAGTTTCGTTTTCTTCGATTAGTTATTCAAGAGAGTGCCCCTGAGATTTTAAATTACCGAAGCAATCTTGAGGAGGATAAAGAGCTAGTTATCAAAGGATACAATCGTTTAGATTCTGCTATAAAAGATTATATTCTACAATACAGCAAAGAATCAAAAGTATTAACAACAACAGATTTTCAATAATTCAGAATGGTGCAAATTAGCAAGGTGCTTGTTGTCTCTTACTCTCAGTCGGGTCAACTAAACGAAATATCTGATAATTTTATTAAAGGATTAGAGAATGTCGAAATTGATAGTATTCGATATTCAACAAAACATCAGTTTCCTTTTCCATGGACATCCGAAGTATTTTTTGATGCAATGCCCGAATCGGTAATGGAGACACCATTAGAACTCAATGAAATCCGTTACAAATACTCAAAATACGATTTAATTATTTTTGCATATCAACCTTGGTTTCTTTCACCATCAATTCCAGCTAGCTCATTGCTTCAAGATCAAGAATTTTTGAGCAGAGTAGCTGGCACGCCTGTTATTACCCTTATAGGTTCTCGAAACATGTGGATAAACTCACAGGAGTCGGTAAAAGCTCGAATTTTAAATGCAGGAGGTCAAATAATAGCAAACATTCCATTTATTGATAGAGCACAGAATCATATAAGTGCGATCACAATTCTACACTGGATGTTAAAGGGAAAGAAAACAAAAAAATATAACATCTTTCCCAAGCCAGGAGTAAGTGAGGAGGATATTTTATTTGCTTCCAATTATGGTAAAATACTTAATGAGGCTATTCAAGCTAATGATCTTACGAACCTTCAATTAAAGTTCTTAAGTCAAGAGAAAATATTATTACCTACAAACATAATGTTTATTGAAGAAAAAGCTAAACGTTTGTTTAAGATCTGGACCAACTTAATAATCAGATTTGGGAAGTCACCAGTAAAAAGAAAGTGGCTGTTAAGAGCATTCAAATATTATTTAGTAATTGCACTCTTCGTCGTTGCACCTATTGTATGTTTTGTATATCAAATTTTTATCGTTCCCCTTGCAAGAAAAAGAATTAATAAAAGGAAACAATTATATTTGCAGCAAATTAATTAAAAAAGATGTCTGTATATATAAACCGAACTTCCGTATTTCTTCCAAACGAACCAGTTTCCAATGATGAAATGGAAACTTTTTTAGGTCAAATAAACGGTTACAAATCAAAATCAAAAAACATTGTTTTACGCAGTAATGGCATTGAGTATAGATTTTACGCATTAGACAAACAAGGCAAGGCAACCCATACAAATGCTGATCTTGTAGCCAATGCAATACAACAGCTATTTGAAGAAAACCCACAAGAAATTTCAGAAGTCGAACTACTAAGCTGTGGCACAGGTAGCCCCGATCAACTATTACCATCACATGCAGCAATGGTTCATGGTCTTCTTCCTCAAACCATTGAAATGGAAGTTGTATCTAATTCAGGATCTTGCTGCTCTGGAATGCATGCACTTAAATACGCCTACCTTTCGATAAAAAGTGGAGAAAAGAAAAAGGTCGTTTGCACTGGTTCTGAACGCATTTCATCATCTTTAAAAGCCGATACTTTTATTGAAGAAGCTATGCAGTTAGAAGCACTTCAGGAAAATCCATATGTTGCTTTTGAAAAGGATTTCTTACGTTGGATGCTTTCCGATGGCGCAGGTGCCTTTTTGCTTGAGAATAAGAAGAATGAGAATGGTGTTTCCTTATCAATAGATTGGATCGAACTGTTTTCATTTGCAAATCAGAAAGAAGCCTGTATGTATATGGGCGCCGAAAAATTACCTGATGGTACTTTAAATAGCTATCAGCATTATACATCAAAAGAAATCATCCAAAAGTCTATTTTAAGCTTAAAGCAGGATATTAAACTTCTCAGTTCAAATATTATTGAGTTAGGTTTCAATGGACTAAAAAATATTTTGGACAGAAGAGGAATCAATGTAAATGAAATTGATCATTTTTTACCTCACATGTCAAGTTTTTTCTTCAAGTCAAAGATTTACGAGATCCTTGAAAAGAATAACATTCCAATTCCTTACGAAAAATGGTTCACTAACCTTAAAACCAAAGGGAATGTTGGTGCAGGATCAATCTACATTATGCTTGACGAACTAATAAAAAGTGGTCGACTTCAGAAAGGTGAAAGAATTCTCCTTGCTGTTCCCGAAAGTTCACGATTCTCTTACGCATTCTGCCTACTTACTGTCTGTTAAACTTCATCGACCTTGAAAAAAGAAGAAACCCCTCAAGATAAAAGTGCCTTAAATAATATTTCAAGCGAACTTTACTACGTTAAAAATAGCGATGGCACTTACGATACTTCTTCTAGTACAGGCTGGAATGTTAAGCAAGAAGCGTTAGATGAAGTTTGGAGCGAAATTCGCCAAAGTGTTGAAAATGCCAAAATTGCTGTGGAGCAAGGTCAAAAAAGCCCTATCTTCTACTACATGAAGAAGAATTTAATGGATATTTCGCTTCTATCGTCATACGTAAAATATAGCAAAATTAGAGTTTGGTGGCATCTACGTCCTTCAGTATACAAGAGACTTAACAGACATATTCTCCAACGATATGCTAAAGTATTCAGTATTGAACTAGACGATTTAAATACCTTGAAATGACTGAAAACTTTAAGCACATACAATCCGCCCATTGCGAAAATGGCGTAATAACTAAACTATTAAGGCTTGCAGGGCACGACTACATGACCGAACCCTTAGCATTTGGACTGGGTTCTGGTTTGTTCTACATTCACCTCCCCTACATTAAATTTAACGGGGGGCCTGCAATTTCATTTCGCACAATGCCAGGCAGGATATTCAAAAGAACCTGTGATAGCCTTAAAATTGAGGTTTCATCTAAGAAATTTAGGAATGAACTAAAGGCGCAGGAATATTTAGATAATTTGCTTGCACAAGATGCAGTTGTTGGTTGTCAGGTTGGAGTTTTTAACCTAACCTATTTCCCCCCTGAGTATCGATTCCACTTTAATGCCCACAATTTAATTGTTTATGGGAAAGAAAACGGCAACTACCTAATCAGCGATCCAGTAATGGATAAGGTAACCATTCTTTCAGCCGAGGAACTCAACAGGGTACGATTTGCAAAGGGAATGCTAGCCCCCAATGGTCATCTCTATTACATTAAAAAGACACAACCCATTTCCGAAGAACTGATCAGAAAAGGGATTGAACGAGGGATTAAACGTAACGTTCGTGATATGCTGTATATACCTGGCAAAATAGCTGGGGTTGATGGTATTCTTTACACTTCCAACAAAATTCGCACATGGCGCAATAAACTTGGCGTACGGAAAGCAGGTCATTATTTGGGCCAGATAATTCGGATGCAGGAAGAGATAGGCACAGGAGGTGGTGGATTTCGCTTTATTTACGCAGCATTTTTAGAAGAAGCAGCAAAATACTGCAAAAACGATAATTTGCTTAAAATATCGGATGAATTCACCAAATCTGGCGATTTGTGGAGGCAAAATGCAGTAAACATGGCTGGAATACTACGCGGTAGATCCACAGAACAAAAGGATTTCGAACAAATTGCAGATATTATGGTTGAAATATACCACATCGAGAAAAACGCCTTTAAGCAGCTTAAGGAAATAGAATTCAGATAGAATGAACGTACCACTAATCAATATTGAAAACGTTAGCAAACGCTACAAGAATGCTGAAGAATACAGCCTGCAAAATGTCTCGTTTGCAATTTTCAAAGGAGATAAACTTGGAGTGTTAGGTCCTAATGGTGCAGGGAAAACCACTCTTATCTCAATTCTATGTGGTATTATGCATCAAACCAGTGGTAAGGTTACCTATAATTCAAGTGGATCGAAGCATAGTATTTTTGGCTTTGTTCCGCAGGATTTTGCTTTTTATGATGAGCTAACTGCATTACAAAACCTAGAATATTTTGGTGTATTGTACCATCTTACTAGAAAAGAAATTAAAGAGCGAAGCGAAAATTTACTTTCTCTTTTAGGCTTATCAAGCGTTGCAAATAAAAAAGTTAGAACCTATTCAGGAGGAATGAAACGCCGATTAAACCTAGCAATTGGCATTCTTCATAATCCGTCTGTTCTTTTCCTAGATGAGCCAACCGTTGGGGTCGATATTCAAAGTAAGAACGCTATTATTCTGTTTCTAAATAAATTAAACAGAGAAGGAACTACCGTTATCTATACTTCGCATCATCTATCTGAAGCAGAAGAGTTTTGTAGCAAGATTGCCATTCTAGATTACGGAAAGATAATTGCATTCGACGAAATTTTTGCGCTAAAAGCAACACATAAGGCCGATACACTAACTGATGTAATTCTAAAACTTACCGGGGAGGGGTATCGAGACCATGTATAAACTTCTAATCTCATTAAAAAAAGAGACCCTCCTTTTCTTGAATGATAAAGTGGGTTTGGTGCTGATGTTCGGCATGCCTATACTATTAGTTTTTGTAATTACAATTATTCAGGATAGTGTATACCAGATTGTTGACAGTAACAAAATATCATTACTAGTAGCAAATCACGACAAAGGAGATTTGGGAGGTAAATTAGTTGCACAGTTGGATTCCTCTGGAATGTTCAAAATATTAGAAAAAAACTCTCTTGAATCAAATGAAATAAAAAACAGCATTTCTCATAAAGAAGCGCTAACTGCAATTTATATCTCATCCGATTTTTCTGAAAAACTTCAAAGCAAGTCGCAACAGCTAAGTAATATTATTCTAACTGACTTCGGACTCTCTGATTCAGATGCTGGTAAATCAAGTCAAATTGAGGCACCAGTTATTCAATTCTTTCATGACCCTGTGCTTCAGGAGAATTATTGCTATTCGATCATTAGTGTTTTACACGCCCACCTTTCTGTTATAGAAAGCACAAAAATGATCGATAATATTTACAAAGAAATGGGGGCTACTTCTACATCCCCTCAGCTAAAGGAAACCATTCAAAAGAATCAAATTAAAATTGAGCGAATAGTTGCAACTTCAGGATCACAAAATAAAATACCTAGTTCAACCCAACACAATGTTCCAGCATGGACCATTTTTGCCATGTTCTTTATGGTTGTTTCGCTGGGCACTAATATTGTAAAAGAAAGAACTTCGGGCAGTTTCTTACGAATTAAAACGATGCCAGCAAGTTTTTCAATTGTACTTATAAGCAAACAAGTCATTTATACCATAATTGCTTTCTTGCAAGTATTTGTAATTTTCAGCATTGGGCTATACTTATTGCCATTAATAAATTTGCCGCCACTTGTTTTCCCAGATAATATCTCTGGGACAATAGCAATTATTTTTGCGTGCAGCTTTGCAGCAGTTAGCTATGCTTTAATGATAGGTACTTTAGCAAGCACCGAAAGTCAATCGAACGGTTTTGGGGCAGTTTCTATAATCATTTTTGCGGCCTTAGGCGGTGTATGGGTTCCAACATTTATAATGCCTCATTACCTACAAATAATTAGCCTATTTTCACCATTACATTGGTGTATCGAAGGTTTTTACATACTATTTTTAAATCATGGCAATTGGAACGATTTAGTAAAACCTATTTATGTTTTGCTAGGTTTTAGTTTATTTTGTCAAGCAATTGCATTTTTCAAAATTAAGTTTGAGAAGTAATAAAAACAAAGCGCTTTATGGATAAGACTGAATTAAAAAAGAATTTAAAAGAGCAGATTGTTCGCTACGTAAATATATTGGACTACACTCCAGACCAAATTACTGACGACATAGCTCTTTTTGGTCCAAAGGGCTTAGGGCTTGATTCTATTGATGCTCTTGAACTATCAGTTATGCTCGAAAGGGAATACAATATTAAGCTAACAGATCCAACGGAGTCACGTAAAATTCTTACAAACGTCGAAAGCATTGCCGATTATATTATTTCGGTTAAATCCACTGAACAGTAATGAATATCTATATCACCGGATTTGGATGCATTTCGCCTATCGGATTAAACGCCGATGAAAACAGAAAGAGTTTACAAGCATCAAAAGATGGGCTGGGCAAGTCAGTGCATTTACAATCTCGATATGCATCCTTGAAAAATTTCGGTGAAGTTAAAGCCGACACCGAAACTCTTCGCAAAGAGTTGAAATTTGAGAATATTCAAGGGCTTACAAGAACTGATATATTAGCGTTTAAAGCATTTAGGGAGGCTATTGAAAATGCTCGTCTTTCAGCCGATGAAATCTCTTCAAGAGATACTGCATTTATTTCGGCGAGTACAGTTGGAGGAATGTGCCTAACCGACGAACTTTATAATGATGCAAACTTTCTTTCATCTGGCTCGGAATATATTCGCTCATACAATTGCGCTGCACACACCCTTCAGATTGCCAAATTTTACGGCATGAAAGGGTTTACCAATACAATTAACACAGCTTGCTCCTCTTCTTCAAATGCAATAATGATGGGGATGCGTCTTATTCGTCAAGGTAGAGCAAAACGAGTAATTGTTGGTGGGGCCGAAAGTATTGCAAAATACACAGTAAATGGGTTCAACTCATTACAAATACTTTCTGATAGCAAGTGCAAACCATTTGACGAAACTAGAGATGGCCTAAATCTTGGAGAAGCTGCGGCCTATCTTGTGTTAGAAGCAGAAGATGTTTGCAAAAACAAAACAAACTATGGTAGAATAATTGGTGCAGGTAACTCAAACGACGCATTCCACGCCTCTTCTCTATCCGATAATGCTATAGGTGTTACAAAGTGCATGGAACTTGCGTTAGAAGATGCAAACATTAAACCTGAATCAATTGACTATATTAACGCACACGGAACGGCCACTCCAAATAACGATTTAATTGAAGCGATTGGTTTCAAAAATGTTTTCTCAAAGGTGCCACCATTTAGCTCAACAAAATCTTATACTGGTCACACATTAGGCGCCTCGGGTGTATTAGAGGCTATCTTTTGCCTTTTCTCGCTAAACCATAATGAACTTTACCCTAATCTACAAACAACAAATCCTATCCTAGGCTATTGCGATTCTCTTGTTAAGCAATTCACTCAAAATGTAGAGATGAATTACATAATGTCGAACGCCTATGGATTTGGAGGGAACTGCACATCACTAATCTTCGCAAAATAATAGAGCAATGTACATTACAAGCCTCAAAACAATATCACCCCAATCAACCTACGATGAAAGTTTTTTCAGCGGCAACATCACTGCTCATTCAGGGAATAAATACAAAGCTCTAGAACCTAATTATAATGGACTTATCAACCCAAACCTACTTCGAAGAATGGGGAAGTCCATTCGAATGGGAATAGGTGCTGGATTCCCGCTAATTCAAGGCGAGGAAAGTATCGATGGCATTATCTTAGGTTCATCTGAGGGTGGTTTAGAGGATTGTATTAAATTTCTGAATCAAATTGTTACATACAACGAGGGTACATTAACCCCAACAAACTTTGTACAGAGTACGCCAAATGCTTTGGCTGGAAACTTGGCTCTAATGAGCCAAAACACATGCTACAATATTACACATGTTCATAAGGGTCATGCTTTTGAGAACTCATTATTAGATGCATTTCTTCTATTTGGTGAGGGTAAAGTGAATACTGTTTTACTTGGTAACGTTGAGGAGATTTCTGAATACAATTTCAATATCGAAAAACTTGCGGGTCAGTTTAAGGAAGAAGAAATAACATCTGAAAACCTACTTTCATCCAATACAAAGGGAACGGTGTGCGGCGAAGGCTCTACAATGTTCGTACTTAAAGCAAATGCTACAGAATATTTTGCTCGAATACTTGATGTTGACCAGATATCCTACCCTACTGAGAATGAAGTCCAAAATCTAATAGATAAGTTATTAGAGAAAAATGATCTTACTCCTAACGATATTGATGCATTAGTTCTTGGTTACAATGGCGATTGCAGAACCGATTTCTGGTATACCAATGTTGCAAACACAATCTTTCCACAGCAAGCAATATATACTTATAAAAACTATGTTGGTGAGTATCCCACAGCAATTGCATTTGGGACATATTTAGCAGCTTATTTACTTTCAGGTAAAAACATTTCGATACAGCCTTTAAAGCAATCCTCAAAACCCATAAAACGCATTCTTGTTTATAACCACTCTAACGGGATTCAGCACGGAGTAATTCTTTTGAGTGTTTAAACTCTAAAGGATTAATACTACCTTTAGTCTGTTATAAAGTAGATAAATAGATTCAACTATTTAAAATCAACTTATATTCTACTGAAATTTTTGTTCATATGAATAGTAAAGATTTTATAAAAACATCTATCTACATTGTCCTAACCTGCTTTATTGTCGGATGTACTGGATATCAATATGTCTCTTCACCAGTGTACGTTCCTGTTAATGGTGAAAAAGGTGATTTAAAGTTCGATTTTGCTTTTAATAAATTAGAAGTTGGTTATGCCTTTACAAACCACCTCAGTCTGTTTGCAACAGGATTTATCCGTTCAAATAAAGGAGGATCGAAAGGGGAACTTTTTTTTGGTAAAGAAAATTCGGGTGCAAAAATCAGGTCTGACTCATTAATGGAAGCCAACTTTGGATTTAGCATTTATGGGAAAGCAGAAGCCTTTTACTACGAATTTCTTTTGGGATCAGGAATTGGAAGAGTTAAGTACAATAATCGCATTGATGATTACAACAACGATTATCAGTTTAGAATGGTCGCTAGAAGATTTAATCTTTTCATTCAACCCTCGTTTGGGTTTAAAGTCAAGAATATAATCGAGCTTGGCACTTTTGCAAAATTCAATTACACCTCCTATTATGATATTAAATCTACTGTAATACTAGGCGACTCACAGGATGAAACCGACAACCATTTTATCGGCAAGAAACAAACTGATCTATTCTTTGTTGAGCCTGGAGTCTTTTTCCGTGTTGGATCTAAAAACATAAAATTTCAAACTCAAATATTTCCAACTTTAAGCATGATTGATGATAAATTAAACTATCGAGAATTCAATCTGTATCTAAGTTTATTTATAAACATTAACATATTAAATTCATCTGAAAAAGAATAGAATTTGATCTGTTTGAGGCAATGAGAAAGGAAATATCGAGTTCCGATTACATCTCCAACCATCCCTTAAACTCCGTAACTCGCTCACGGCTAACAATAACATCCTCATCTGTAGCAACGACAAGTTTAAGCTTTAGGCGACTGTTTGAGTAAGATACAATATCCTGTATTGCCTTAATTTCAATAATGAACTTTCTATTTACCCTAAAAAACCTCTTGGGATCAACTAACCCTTCAATTTGATCAAGTGTGAAATCGACAGCAAAATCTCTCCCATTATAGGTTCTAAGAAAAGTGGATTTCTCCATGCTAACAAACATAGCAACTTCATCAATAGTAATCATTCGAAAGTGCTCGCCAACCTTTACTAAGAATCGAGATTTATAACTATTTGAGAGCATCTGAAGAGTTTTTGCAAACGCCTCGTTTTCAATTCCAATTGGTTTCCCTAGCCCTGATTTAAACTTAAGAACAGAGGCTTTTAGCTCCCCTTCATCAATTGGTTTTAGCAAGTAGTCAATGCTATTCACCTTAAAAGCCTTTATTGCATACTCATTAAAAGCCGTTGTGAAAATTACAGGAAACCTAGGTTGAATTAGCTCAAATATCTCGAAGCTTAACCCATCAGCAAGCTGGATATCAAAGAAACCTAAAGCAGGGTGTTCATTTTCCGATAACCATTTAACAGCAGACTTAACAGAATCGAGGGTTTTAACTAGCACAAAATTGGGGAATAACCGATTCACCATTCCTGCCAATCGGTCGGCCGACAATCTCTCATCTTCAACAATAATATAATTCATATAACGTGCCTAAAGTTAATTAGAATACCCAAGGAATTATCTTCTTTGTTTTTTCTCGATACGAAATGAATTTTTCTCCAAATGCTTCGATCAAAGCTTTCTCTTCAACAAAAATTCTATACTGAACTACAAAAAACATGGGGACTATCATAATTAGCATAGACAGATAACTATTCATACTTATTGAGAAACCTACCATTATTAAAAGTAACCCTAAGTAGCTAGGATGGCGAACCAGTTTGTAAACACCATCAGTTTTAAGCTTTTGTTCTTGGCCTATTGCTACATCTACAGTAAAAGCCTTCTTTAACTGAAAAATGGCAATCCATCGTATTGCTAATCCCGCTATTATTAATAGTAAACCTACTCCTGCGGTAATATAATTTGAGGAACTCCATGCCCTATAGTTTGCAAAAATAAATCCAAAGGTAAAGCATAGCGTAATAAAGATCCATAGTAGCACTAGAGACCCCCTATCATTACTTTGCTTCGTAGTGCTTTTCTTTGACCGTTTTACGATCATCAGTATAAGCTCAGAAAAGAAGAAAAGGTATGATAGAATGATTAAGTATTTCATATTAAAGCTTGTTTGTTTTATTGATTACTCGGAACTACCCTTTTCATTCATATATAGAATGGGTATTTTTACAGTAAAGAATCCGTTATCTTTCAATACAACCAATGGCTGTTTTGTAAAGAATTGATAACTTTTGCTAATAGTTTCAAGTCCTATTCCATTTGATTCGCTAATCGTTTTACGAACCTGTAGCTTATTTTGAACTATAAGATAATCATTCTCACGCCAAATCTTGACTTCAAGGGGCTCTTCCTCTGAAATGATGTTATGCTTAAATGCGTTCTCTAGAAGTATTTGTAACGACAATGGAATGATAAAACCATTTCTATTTTCAATATTTAAATCTACCTTCAAATTCTCACCATGCCTTATTTTATGAAGGTTTATAAAAGATCGGATAAAGTCGATTTCTACCTCAAGAGCCACTAACTCTTTGTCCTTTTGCTCAATTACGTATCGGTATGTATCTGATAACTGTTTTATAAACTCCTGAGATTTAGCAACATCTTTTTCGACAAGCGAACTAAGAACGCTTAAACTATTAAATAAAAAATGAGGGTTTACATAACTTTTAAGCGTTTCGTAGCGGAGGGCTAATGCCTCTCTTTTAAATTCTTCCTCCTTTATAACAAGCTCACGCCAAGAATCAAAGTAGTGTTTTACATAAAAAATTGTTGTGACCAATAATGCAATCACAAACTGAACTAATGCATACCCTAAGAACCTATTCCAATCATCAATTATATTGGTGTTAAAAACATATTTATAGATGAGATAGTTAACAATTACAATATCTATAATCGTATATAATATTGATGATCCTAAATGCACCGTTAGTGCAAAAACAGGTTTAACATTCCATGGATATTTTTTATCAAGAAGCCAACCAAGGATTTGATTTCCCTTCCAAATAGTCCAACCCACACAAAATCCATAGAATATTGAACGTAAATAGATGTTGTAATTTACAAAGATTCTATTCCCTGCAAACATATATGTTGCACCACTGCTAATTCCAATTAGAATTAGAATATCCCTAAACTCCCGAAGAAGAAATTTTATTTTATTATTTACTGGATGATTCATCATACTTACTTTTAAAAAACACCCCTTTACTCAAAATAAAGTGCATAAAGTTATACTAAATGGTTTACAACTTTTAACTCACTATGTATCTTTCACCTCCTTCTAGAATATTTAATATTCATCAAATTATTCGTGCACAAAGATTATTGATTCCTATATCAGAAAAAATAAAAACCCGACGAGGTGTAAACCTGCCGGGTTGAGTTGTAAAATATAGCATACAGAATGTTTTAGATCAATTCCAAAAAACCGTAATCTTTGAAGTTAAATTACTTCCTTCAATATGGTTTTCAACATCAACCTTTAATGCTGACTTAAGAGTAATCTCAAGGGTTTTCTCAATCCAACCCGCAATTCGATTCATTATCAACTTTTCATTCGGGTGAAATTTTGAAAATTGAAGAACTGCTTTCTTTTCAGCGCTATCAATAACCTGAATATCTGCTGGTTGATAATATGTAGCAAAAATGCTCGATGCCCGACTAAGTACAAAATGAGGAGAGCTAACTCTAACAAATATTTTATATATCCCTTTTAATGCAACATCAGCACTATAGCGCCCTATCTCATTGGCTGCCTTAACATAATTCCCTTCAAAAAAGAGATCGGCTACTTTCTGAGTAGGAATAATAACTGAATCCATAAGGGAATACCATGTAGTAGCATAAATGGGGTTTTCAATAATATTTTTAGATTTTTCGGGTAATGATTTTACCCATTCACTATATCGATTATTAAATCTATCTTTTACAAAATCGGGTGTAGCTTTAACTGCAGAACCTTTAATTTCCATATTAAATATTTTATTGTTTTTACTTTTGTAATCCAAGTTTAACAAAAATACTTATAAGATCAAAAAACTCACAAAAGCAATCTTTACCATCAAGTAATTTTTTATTTATGCATTTTTTCTATCTTTGCACTCCAATATAACAGAATTAGATAAGTATCAACATAATAATTATTAGTCATGGGAAAAGGAGATAAAAAAACCCGCAGAGGTAAAATTTTTATGGGTTCATACGGTAATACAAGACCTAAAAAGGAAGCCGTTAAATTTGTAAAAACCGAAGAAAAGCCTAAAGCAAAGGCAAAAAAATAAAGAATTGAATTATTCTTTTTAAAAAAACCGGCAGTACCGGTTTTTTTTATTTTCTAAAACATCGGTAAACAAATAACAAGTAAAGCGAAAAATGCTATTTTTGGCTATTCATTCATTATCTCAATGAATAGCATTTTAAGATACCGTTTCATTCTACTTCTTGCTCCGCTTTTTATTAGCCTGAGTTGCTTATCTCAAAATACGGGTAAGCCTAATAAATTTTCTGAGAACTTCAAAAAAGACTCCATTGAAGCGGCTTTGCTAGTTGACGAAGTAGATACACTATACTACCATGAGAATTTTTCAAAAGCATCCGAACTAATAGATAAAGCAATTCCTTTATGTGAAAAATTATCGCTACAGGGTCAACTTGGAGAACTTTATAAAATAAGAGGAGATATTTATAGAACAACTGATAATTATATCAAAGCATTAGAGGCTCTCGCAACATCACTTGACTATTATCAAAAATGTAAAAGTGAAAAGGGCATAGCTGGTATCCAAAATAGAATGGGCGCAGTTTATCGTTTGCAGGGCAAATACCCAGAAGCTTTAGAGCATTACTTTGAAGCACTAAAAATCTACCAATCAATCAATAATAAGCAAGGGGTTTCTATAACATTGAATAATATTGGCATAGTTTACCTTTATCAAAAACAATACGATAAAGCCCTTGAGTATTATTTCAAATCGTTAAGGCTTGGGCAAGAGCTAAACGATGAGCAAGGTATCGGAATCTCTTACCTGAATATTGGCGGTGTTTACCAAAAAAAGAAAGACTACTCTAATGCTATTGATTATTACCTAAAATCACTCATAATTGCTAAAAGAAAAAAGGATATTGATGCTATAGGTGTAAACTACAATGAGATTGGTGCTATTTATACTGAACAAAATAATCTTTCGCAAGCTAAAGTGTTTCTTGATGAAGCCTTAAAAGCCTTTATTGAACTTGGAAGTAAATCGCGACAAGCAGAATGCGAAATTTATCTTGGACAGTACTTTGTAAAAGCAAATAACCCTAACGAAGCAATAAACCATTTTAAAGCAGCGTTAAATCTTGCCAAAGAAACTGGATCGAAAGAATTTTACTCTAATGCACTGTTTAAGTTAAGTGAAATTTATGAGAGAACTTTCAATTACAGCGCTGCATTAGACTACTATAAGAACTACATATCGGTTAGGGACAGTATGTTCAATGAGGAGAACACAAAACGCTCAATCCAAACTGAACTTCTTTACCAATTCGAGAGGAAACAAGAGGTTTTAAAAATTGAACAGACAAAAAAGGATGCCATTGTTCTAGAAAGAGCTAAAAGACAAAAGGTGTTTAGAAACTTCCTCATTGCAATACTTACCTTGCTAATCATTTTAATTGGCTTCATACTCTCGGCATATCGTAGTAAACAAAAAGCCAATGAGATTTTGGCCAGTCAACAGAACGAAATCCTTGAAAAAAACGAGGAACTATTGCAACAACAAGAAGAAATACTGGCTCAACGTGACGAAATTGAGAAAAAAAGCATAATCCTTGAACGATCAAAGCAAATTATTGCTGCAAAGAATGAAAGGATAATTAGCAGTATTGAGTACGCTCAAACCATACAGCAAGCAGTTCTCCCACACGAGGATCAACTTGGCAAATACTTCAAAGATCATTTCGTGATTTTCCTCCCAAAGGATATTGTTTCTGGAGATTTTTTCTGGTTTAGTGCTGAAAAAGATATTGTATTTGCTGCTGTAATTGATTGTACTGGGCATGGCGTTCCTGGCTCGTTCATGTCATTAATTGGGAACATCTTGTTAAACCAGATAGTAAATGAATGGCACACCCACGATCCCGCTCTAATTCTTGAGTACCTGCACGAAAAAATACGAAAAGCCCTTCAGCAAGACGAAACCCACAGTAAATCGCACGCAAGCATGGATGTTTGTTTTGTAAAGGCGAACCTAAAAACCCACAAAATTGTATATGCTGGGGCAAACCGTCCACTATATATTGTTAAAGATGGCATGTTAACAAAGGTGAGCGGAGATAAAAAATCAGTAGGTGGTTTTCAGCGCGAATCAAAAAGATATTTTACAAACTACGAAATTCAATTAGATAGCGATTCAAAGATATATCTTACCACCGATGGGTATGTTGACCAAATGAATCCTGACAAGCGCAAATTTGGCCCAAACCAGCTTATTAAATTACTTGAGGAAAATTCAAATAAACCGATGAACCTTCAAAAAGAAATTCTTGTTAATATGTTTGAGGTTTATAAGCAGGGTGAAGATCAAATTGATGATATCTGTATTCTTGGTCTAAGCGTTTAACTTTCTTTCCAAGTTTGTTTCTATACTAATGAATAAAAAAATCACTTTTAATGATCCAATACTCGATAGTGTCACTAAGGCTATCGATCTACCTTCGCTAAAAAAATCAGAAGACATCTACCTCGATCTTCTTGAAACCATTATTTCCCAACAACTTTCGGGGAACATTGCAAAAATTATTTTTAATCGATTCCTCGAACTATTCGAAAACGGCTACCCTAATGCAGAAATTCTTGCTCAAATAAAGGATGAAAAACTTCGATCTGCAGGTCTCTCAAATGCAAAAGCCCATTACGTAAAAAATCTGGCAAACTTTGTAATCGATAACGATATAAGTGTAAAACACTTAGACAAACTAACCGACGAAGAAATCATTAATCTACTCACAAAAGTTAAAGGGGTTGGAAAGTGGTCGGTTGAGATGATTCTGATCTTTTCCTTACAAAGACCCGATGTTTTCCCATACGATGACCTTGTAATTAAAAAAAGCATGGTTGATCTTTACAAGATCAAAAAAGAGGGGAAAGAACTGATTTTAAAGATGAATTCTATAGCCAATAAATGGAGGCCTAATAGAACTCAAGCCTCAAGGTATTTATGGGCACACTGGGGTCAAGTGACTCAGAAAAAGAAAGGCTAGATGCCTAGCATATCCTAAAATCTTTGTAATTCTTGATTTTTATTGATTTGGTTTCGTAGCTACTTACCATTGATTGAGGTGAGCCTTTTTTACAATGCTCAACAAACACATCCATTGTATGATCATCGCATTCCGCCTCGATAAAAACTGAGCCGTTGGGCATATTCTTAACATAACCCTTAACGCCAAGCTCGCAGGCTAGTCGATACACATAATATCTAAATCCTACCTGCTGAACCCGCCCATTAAGAAGTACCGATTTTGCTTTAATAATCATCCAATTGAAGCTCAAAATTAAAGGCATCTACAAATGCCAAAAGCCTCTAAAAACGAAATTAAGTGCAAACTGATAAACAATTTGCACTATTTGCACTAAGAATTCTAAGTAAACAAAGGAAAAAACTTATTCAGGTTGAGCTGTTGAGTTCTTCCTATGAGCGTTGTTTACTTTAATGTTCCGACCCTTAACTTGGGTGTTGTTTAAAGCGCGGATAGCGGCTTCGCCTTCTTCATCGCGCTCCATGTCAACAAACCCATAGCCTTTAGATCTGCCAGATTGTTTATCAACAATAATTTTAACACCAGTAACTGTACCATAAACTTGGAAAAGCTCTTTTAGCTCTTCAATTGTCATGGTATAAGCAATGTTGCCAACATAAATTGTCATAGCGAAAGAAATTAAAATTACATCGTTATTAAAAATACGGCGATTTTTACTAACAACAAAAAAAAAGGCAGCTTTTTGCTGCCTTTTTTACCATTTATTAGAATTTTCTACTGTCCTAACGTTGCAACCATAACCGCTTTTATAGTATGCATACGGTTTTCAGCCTCATCGAAAACTATTGAAGCGTTTGATTCGAATACCTCTTCGGTAACTTCCATTTCGGCAATGCCGAATTTCTTATACATATCCTCACCTACGGTTGTTTCACGGTTGTGGAATGCTGGTAAGCAATGCATGAATTTGCAATTTGGATTACCAGTAAGCTCCATCGCTTTTTTGTTAACCTGATAAGGTTTTAATAGTTTAACTCTTTCTTCCCAAACAGAATCAGGCTCACCCATAGATACCCATACATCGGTATATAGAAAATCGCAACCTTTAACACCTTCTTCTACCTTTTCTGTAAGAGTGATCTTCGCACCAGTTTCCTTGGCAATCTCACGGCACTTTGCAACTAACTCTTCAGTAGGCCAACATGCTTTAGGAGCGCATGCTCTAAAGTCCATCCCCATTTTTGCTGCACCAACCATTAACGAGTTACCCATGTTGTTACGTGCATCGCCTAAGTAACAGAAAGTAACCTTACTTAAAGGTTTATCGGTATGCTCACGCATTGTTAGGAAATCGGCAAGAATTTGGGTTGGGTGGAATTCGGTTGTTAAACCATTCCAAACAGGAACTCCAGCATATTTGCCCAGAGTTTCAACTATTTCCTGAGAATATCCACGATATTCAATACCATCATACATTCTACCAAGAACGCGAGCGGTATCTTTCATTGATTCTTTCTTACCCATTTGTGATCCTGAAGGACCTAGGTAGGTAACGTGTGCGCCTTGATCTAATGCAGCAACTTCAAATGCGCAACGAGTTCTTGTTGAATCTTTTTCGAAAAGAAGAACAATGTTTTTGCCTTTAAGATGCTGTTGCTCTGTTCCTGCATATTTTGCAGCCTTAAGTTGTGCCGCTAAATCAAGCATAAATTGAATTTCTTTTGGAGAAAAATCCAAAAGCTTCAAAAAATTACGATTTCTTAAATTGAATGCCATAGCAATTATTTTTTAGTTTTATTAATCTTCGTACTCTAAAGTGATTTTTGTTCCATAAGACATGTCCTCGAGCTTAGTAGCCTCAGTTATCACACTCATTTTACCACCATTCTCAACGAAATGTAAGCAGGCTCTAATCTTAGGAGCCATATTTCCTTCGCCAAACATACCTTCTTTGAGGTATTTATCAGTATCAGCCTTATTAAGGAACTCTAGCTTCTTCTCACCAGGTTTCTTGTAGTTAACATAAACAAAAGGCACGTCGGTTAAAATATAGAATTCGTCTGCATTAATCTTGTTTGCAAGTAATGATGATGCTGAATCCTTATCAATAACCGCTTCAGATGGACGAATATCACCCACCTCATCAATGTAAACGGGTACACCGCCACCCCCAGAAGCAATTACAATAATACCCTGACGAACAAGCTGGTGAATAACCTTCTCGTTTAAAATGCCAATGGGTTTTGGGGAAGGAACTACCCTACGCCATCCGCTACCAGTATCTTTTACCTCCTCTTTGAAAACCCATCCCTTTGACGCAACTAGAGCATCGGCTTGAGCTTTATTATAAATTTTACCAACACGTTTTGTAGGGTTTTGAAAAGCTGGGTCATCCTTATCAACAATCACCGGGGTTACAAGGCAACAAACCTCCTTATCAATACCGTGTTTGCGAAGCACATTGCGAAGCATACGTTCAATCATGTACCCAATGCCTCCTTGTGAATCGGCTACACATATATCTAGAGGCATTTGAGGAATACCATACATTTCTTCACCGGCATCATTACGCATAAGGATGTTACCAACCTGAGGACCATTACCATGGCTGATTACCAGGTCGTAACCTTCTTTGATAAGATAAATTAAATTCTCGAGGGTGTCGGTTGTATTCTGTTCCTGTTCTTCGATAGTCCCAACCTGATTACCACGTAACAGGGCATTACCGCCCAATGCTACAACTGCTAATTTATTCATTGTCAAATTATTATTTATTTCAAAAGATAAAAATGCAAAACTATAAAATTTTTCAATTCGCAAAATCATTAAACAAGCAAGCGAAGCTTAACAGGCCATGTTTTGGTATGTTTAATAACATAAGGCATTAAACAACAACTAATCACAATGAATGATCATGAACCAGAAATCTTAATCTACAATATTCATAAATTCATAAAATAAGATTGGGTTTTTAATCGCCGGATAAAAAATTAAGAAACAAATGAGTATTTTTATCATGTTGAAAAACCTAAACCATGAGGCGATATTTTTCATTAGTATTTTTTTTGTTACTAATAATAGTACTTATTGACTGCAAGCGGTACAAAGCAAATACACCCTTTGGCGAGGGAACAATAGTTTATTCACTGAACTTTATTTCCAACCAAAATTCAACTATAAATACAAAAATACTTCCTAATAGACTTACAATAAAATTTCGCAACAACAACACAACTAGCAAAATCGATGGGATGTCAGGCAATGTTAACCTAATATACATCAACAATGTAGATGAACAGAAATGCACCATTCTTGTCAACCTTTGGAATAAAAAACTTTGCTATCAAGACTCGCTTTCAAATCTCAATATTCCTAATGCATACTCTGGAATGCAGGACATAACCATTGAAAAGACAAACGAAGTCGTTCGATTTAAGGGTTTTAACTGTAAAAAAGCAATTGCTCATTATAATGGCTCAGCAAAAGATCAATTCGAAATTCTTTATACTAACGATATTACCATTGCAAATCCCAATGCAAACACACCCTTTAGCACTATTGATGGGGTAATGCTAAAGTTTTGTGTTAAATTATCTAAATACACCATTGATATTAGTGCTGAAACAATCGAGCAAGGAAACATTCCAACTGAAGAGTTTTCAGCACCTTCGGGGTATGAAAGAGTGTCGAAAAGAACAATTGAGGATCTTATTTCCTTAATTCAGTAATAAACTCTTGGGTTGATTTCTATTACTTAATCAGAATAATTCTATTACTTTGCATACGGATTTTTAACCCTTGTCTACTTTTGTTTTAAATGTAAAATGGCCAAACAAGAAGAGAAACCAAAAGATAAAAAAGTTGAACCAGAGATTCAAAAAAAATCATTCTTCAAGGATGAACGGGTTAGATTTACTTTAGGAGTATTTACAGTTTTCTTTGCCGTATATTTAGCAATCGCTTTTATTTCATACCTATTTACCTGGCAAACAGATCAAAGCTTTGAATGGCAAAACATCTTCTCTGGATCAGATACAAGGGTAGAGAATTGGACAGGTAAAATTGGAGCATCATTCTCGGTTCAGTTCATGAACCATTGGTTTGGTGTTTCATCATTAAGTATCCCTTTTATAGTTGGACTTTTAGGTTTACGTTTACTTAAACTTAGACCCCTTCCCTTCCGTAAAACAACTTTCAAATTAATAATTGGTACAGTTCTTCTTTCGCTTGTACTTGGATTCTTATTCCGAACTACAGGTGGTTTTCTTGGCAGTGGCCTTGGTGGGGCTCATGGTCTTTTTATAACTAACTGGATTTCGGCTCTTATAGGCAAAGTTGGAACAGCATTTCTCCTTTTAGTATTCTGTATTGCTTATTCTATATATGTATTTCCCGACTCGTTACATTGGTTTAACCGAATAATTGGTGAGATAATTCTTCTATTTAAACCAAAACAAACAGAGGTTGAATCAACTGAAAACACTGAGAAAAAGATTATTACAATTAATGACAAGGGGGAATCTGTTGAAACTGTCATTAACAGCAAAGAAGAAACTGAAAATTTATCAAATAACAACAACCCTCATCAGGTAATTGAGGACAAACTAATAGACGTTGAAGAAGAGGATTCTACAGGCGATCTCGAGGAAACCCTTGACGAGGAAGATGAGGAAGAGGAAATAGAAATTAAAACAGAACCCGTTCAACCCGTTCATCAAATTGAAGCAGTTATTGCCCCTGATGGAGAAGGGGATGTGGAACTCACCATCGAATCGATTAAAGAAGCCGAGGCTAACGGCACTTCTATTGAGAATCAGGAGCTATATGATCCTACACTTGAACTTTCGAGCTACCAGCGACCACCAATTGAAATTCTTGAAGAATACAAAAATCAAGAATCGCCAGTTTCAAATGATGAGCTGATCGAAAATAAGAATAAGATCGTAGAAACACTTGCTAACTACAAAATTCAGATTGATAAAATCAAGGCTACAATCGGTCCAACCGTTACTCTTTACGAAATAGTTCCAGCACCAGGGGTCAGAATTAGCAAGATTAAGAACCTAGAAGATGATATCGCCCTAAGCCTAGCCGCTTTGGGTATTCGAATAATAGCGCCAATTCCGGGGAGAGGTACTATTGGTATTGAGGTTCCAAACAAGAACCCTGAGATTGTTTCGATGTACTCAATAATTAAATCGGCAAAATTTCAGGAGAGCAAATTTGAGCTACCAATTGTTCTTGGCAAAAACATTTCAAACGAAACATTTATCCTTGATCTCACAAAACTCCCTCACCTACTAGTTGCAGGGGCAACAGGACAAGGTAAATCGGTTGGATTAAATGCAATTATTACATCATTACTATACAAGAAACATCCATCGCAGCTAAAGTTTGTAATGGTTGACCCCAAAAAGGTTGAACTAACGCTATACAGCAGGCTTGAACGACATTTCTTAGCCATGCTACCCGATTCAGAGGAAGCAATTATTACCGATACTCAAAAGGTAATATATACGCTAAACTCTCTCTGTATAGAGATGGATCAACGCTACGAACTGCTAAAACTTGCTCAGGTTCGAAATATAAAGGAATACAACGATAAGTTTACCGCACGAAGGCTAAACCCAAATAAAGGACACAAATTCCTACCCTATATTGTTGTTGTTATTGATGAGTTTGCTGATTTGATAATGACAGCAGGTAGAGAGGTAGAAACCCCGCTAGCGCGTTTAGCTCAGCTTGCCCGAGCAATTGGAATTCATCTTATCATTGCTACACAAAGACCTTCTATTAATATTATAACAGGTGTAATTAAAGCAAACTTCCCCGCCCGTATTGCATTCCGAGTATCATCAATGATAGACTCAAGAACTATTCTCGATCATCCTGGCGCAAACCAGCTAATTGGAAAAGGTGATATGCTCGTTTCAACAGGAAGTGATATGGTTAGGGTACAATGTGCATTTGTTGACACACCCGAGATTGAAAGATTGACCGATTTTATAAGTAATCAACGGGGATACACCACTGCGTTCTTACTTCCAGAGTACTCTCCCGAATCATCTGAAGATCTTTTTGAGGTTGACCTCAAAAAACGTGATGACCTATTCGATGAGGCTGCGCGCCTTGTTGTTCAATACCAGCAAGGATCAACTTCATTAATCCAACGAAAATTTTCGATCGGATATAACAGAGCTGGCAGGATTATTGATCAACTAGAAGCAGCTGGAGTTGTTGGTCCATTTGAGGGTAGCAAAGCGCGTCAGGTTCTTATCGTTGACGAAGTCTCTCTGGAACAACTAATTAATAATTTAAATAATCAACAGTAAAATTAATTGACATGAAGAAAATTGGCATTGTATTGCTTATTGTTTGTGCGTCGATTACCGTTTTTTCTCAAAATGCTCCTCTTGGCAAGGATGTTGTAAATGCGTTTAGCCAAAAGATGCAAAACCTCAAATCTTTATCGGCAAAATTTACTTTTACCCTAGAAAATTTGAAAGAAAAAATAACCGATACACACGAGGGAGATATCGTTGTTAAAGGTAAAATGTATGACCTTGAACTTATGGGAATGGAATCATTCTACGATGGTAAAACAAAATGGCAGTATAACAAAGAGGCGAATGAGGTTACAATATCTGAACCAAAGGTTTTAGAGGGTGGTTTTTTTGATGACCCAACAAAGCTGTTCAAGGACTACGAAAAGAATTTCAAATCGAAATACATTGGCGAAAAGGTTGAAAAAGGGAGATACATCTACGAACTTGAGCTTTACCCTATTGATTTAAAAACACCATACTCAATGCTTAACCTAAAATTCGATAAGAAAACCCTTGAACCTGTTCAAATTAAATACCAAGGGAAGGATGGCAACAACTACATTATTAAGGTGAAAGTATTTAGATCAAACGTTCCCGTTCGGGACGAAAGGTTTAACTTCGATCCTAAAAGACATAAGGGAATTGAAATTATTGACATGAGATAATTACAATAGTTGATAGTTGACCCTTTTAGTAAAACAAAAAACTCTGCACGAATGCAGAGTTTTTTGTTTTTTATCACTTGTTTTAAAACTTCCAAATGCACTATTTCTTTTCTGGATATTCTATCCTTGTATGATATATGTTCATTAGTTTTTTCTTAAACACCTGCTTGATCGTTGAAATATCTTTAAAGGTAATATTCGCATCATTAAACTGACCTTCAGCCTGAAGGTTATCAATTATTCCTTCAACTAAATCATCTATAGCCTGTGAAGTAATCCTCTTAAAGCTACGAGATGCCGCTTCAACAGAATCTGCCATCATAAGAACGGCTATTTCTTTACTGTTTGGTTTTGGTCCAGGGTAAATAAACTTTAAATCATCCTCAACAGTTTCTGTATACTTATCTTTAAACAAACGGTAAAAGTATTTCACCTTATTTGTGCCATGATGCATACGAATAAAGTCTATCAATTGCTGTGGAAGTTTATTTTTCCTAGCAATATTAATCCCCTCGGTAACGTGCTTAATAATAATTGATGCACTTTCCTCGTAATCGATATTTTGATGCGGATTAAACTCTGGTGGTTGGTTTTCAATAAAATAATATGGATTATTCATTTTGCCAATATCGTGGTATAGAGCACCTGTTCTAACAAGCAATGGATTCCCGCCAATCTTGTAAATAGCAGCCTCGGCTAAGTTTGCAACCTGTAACGAATGTTGAAAAGTACCCGGAGCAACCTCGGCCAATTTTCTTAATAAATCTTGATTTGTATCTGAAAGTTCAATCAGAGTGGCATCAGAGAGAAATCCAAATATTTTCTCGATAAGATATACCAATTGGTATAGAGCTAAAAGAAGAAGTGCATTTATAGAGAACCAAACTATAGTGAACCATTTAAATGCTTTTAGCGACCCATCCTGTACAATCACCAAGCTTAAATAAACCACAAAGTAAGATAAGAGAACCAATGAAACGGTATAGAAAAGATTACCGCTTCTATACAAGTTTGTTAAACTGGCAATTGCCACAACCCCGGCTACGAAGTTAATTAGAACAAATTCGTAGCCATTAGGGGCAAAAAACCCAATTAAAAAAATGGTTACAAGGTGAATGAACAAAGCCAAACGAGCATCATAGAATGCTCTTATAAAAATTGCTACAATTGCAAAAGGTACTACATAAATGTTAATAGTATTACTCCTAAGCACTAATGATGAAAGGCCAACAATAAAACAGATGAGCAGTAGAATAAATAGTATTTTTGAGTCATCGGAAAGTATCTCAGTTCTAAAGTTTAAAAGGAACAGGAAAAGCATAAAAAATAGAATTGCTACTATTAGTGTTTGACCAATTATAACAGTAAAGCCATTCTCTTGACCGAGTTTTCGTTCGAACTCCTTTCTTAACGATTCAAGCACTTGATACTTATCGCCTTTCACAACCTCCTCGTGCGAAATTATTCGTTCCCCTGCCTGAACCATTCCTTTTGTTAGTGAGATATTACCAAGGATTTCGCGTTTAACCCTTTCAGTAGTTCTCTCATCATAAAGAAGATTGGGTTTAATGATTTTTTGAAAATTGAATTTTTGCCAAAATTGAAGCAATTCAGGGTCATCTTTTTCTGCTTCGGCGTTGATTCGCTGCTGAATATAGGCGATTGCTTTAGGTAAAGTAAAAACCTCTCCTATTTCTGTCTCTATTGCTTTATTATCTTCAAGAAGCGTTATACTTAATGATGGCTGAGAAGTAATTGTAAGGATATCGGATGGATCAACAACTCCTTTGTTATAAATGAATTTGATATCATCAATTAGCTGCTTTTTTTGTTTTTCTTTAATCGCTAAGAGGCCTATTCTTTCTGAATCGATTCGTTTATTCTGATTGTCAGCATTTTCAATTTTTTGCTGAAATAATTTCCAATCTCTATCAAAATCTATCCTAAACTGAGCTATTGAACCACTCACTACCGAAGAATCATAATTGAAAAAAGGCTTAAAGTCTTTTAAAATGTTATTTCGTTCTTCAAATAGCTCAGCCTCAGTTTTATAAATTGGGAAATCGAATGGGGCAATAAGATCCTCGTGCATCCAAGGCTTTCCCTTCTGAAACTCGTATTTAAACTTTCCCTCTCGGGGTAAGAAGGATACAATAATAATTATCGCAAACAGAAAGTAAAACGATCTAAAAATTCCCCTGTAATAGATTTGAAAAAAACGAAGTAACTTTCTCATTGGCTTTAAGTAATCGGTTCAGCGATGTTGTATTAAAGCAAAAGTAACAACTTTTAGTTTAATATGTTTCCATCGAACCATTATTCCATTTTCAAAAACAGATCATCAACAATTTTCTAAAAACACAATCGTTTTCATCACTAAGTACATTTTAATTCAATCCAAGTTAAACATTTAGCAAAATGTGAGTTGATGATTGTTTTTTTACTTTAATTTAGTTTTTATTTTTACGAGATGATTAAAGGAATAGCAAACCAAAGTTTAGTAGCAGTACGGAGAGAGCCTTCGGAAAGTAGCGAGATGATTAACCAGCTCTTATTTGGTGAAACGTTTACAATTATCGAAAACTACTCTAACTGGATGAGAATCATTGGAAGTTCTGATTCGTACGAAGGATGGATTGATTCTAAACTTGTTGAAGTTTTACATGACGATTCTATTGCAAACTTCTCAAATCCCAAAGTTGCAAATTCCCTTTTTTTGGCAAAAAAAATCGGCAGCAACTACCCAATACGGCTTTGCCCTGGATCATCAATTTATGGGTATAAAAACAACCAATTTTCGATAGGCGAAAGCTCCTATCAATGTATTGAAAATCCTATTACCGAAATTAATAGCAATGTCATTGATGAACTAGTACGTGTATCAAAACTTTTTATCAATTCTCCTTACCTATGGGGAGGGCGGTCACCCTTTGGGATTGACTGCTCAGGATTAGCTCAGGTTGTTTATAAAATAATAGGGATTGGTATTCCACGTGATGCAGGACAACAAGTTAAGCTAGGCGAAACCGTTGACTTTATAAACATGGCACAACCTGGCGATTTAGCCTTTTTTGATAATGATGAGGAGATAATAACCCATGTTGGAATTATAATTGACAATGGAAAAATTATTCACAGTTCCGGCTATGTGAAGATTGAAAGCATTGATCATCAAGGTATTTTTAGCTTAAACGCCCAAAAATACTCCCACAAACTTAGAGTTATTAAACGTATACTTTAACTTAGCATAATTTAAAAAAACAAAAAGTGATAAAACATCAGATACTTATATTATTTCTTTGCATTGCCATTGGGGCATGGATTGCCTATAGAGTAAGGGAAAGGAAACGAAATAGGGATAAGCAAGAACAAGAGGAACATAATGAGTAACTAAGTACATACTACAAGATATGGCTTATACCTACAAATACCCTAGGATGCTTGTCACTGTAGATATTATCGTATTTTTTGACAGCAAAGTCCTCCTAATTCAACGTAAAAATGATCCATTCAAGGGTTCGTTTGCCCTTCCTGGCGGATTTGTTGAAATGAACGAAACATTAAAAGAAGCGGCCAACAGAGAACTTTTGGAAGAAACAGGATTAAAAGGGATTGAACTGACCCAACTAGCAGCATTCGACAAACCAGACAGAGATCCACGCGATCGAAATATTTCTATTGCTTTTTATGGGTTCACTACTATTGAAAACTCATCGATTCAAGGCGGAGATGATGCAGATAATGCCCAATGGATTAGTATTGACAATCTCCCCAAACTAGCTTTTGACCACAATGAGATTATAGAGTATTCAAAGAGAAAAGCAAGTAGTAAATAAACTACCTTTACTAAAAACAAAAAGGCACCATGAAGATCATGATGCCTTTGCAAATATTAAAAAAAAATTATTTCCTAAGTTTCATTTGAATCCCAATGCTTGTTGTCATTATTCCAGAGTATCTAACATCAGCAAAAATTCTATATTTTTTAAAATTATAAGCATAACCTAAATTACCAAATATGTAATTTTTAACTTTTACGTATTCATAATTACTACTTAAAGCCGTACCTAATTGAACACCTAATCCAAGATACAATCCACTGTTCTTCATCCAAAAATAATTTTTATATAATGCTCTAAAGTGAACGTAATCTTTTGAGTAATTTATTTTATCCCCGTTCGTATATACATAATCAAAAGTGCTATAAGTAAACATATTATATCTAGTATATGCAAGTTCAAGTTGAATTGCCTTATTCTGGTTTCCACTGGGTAAATAATAATGAAAAAGACCAGTAATATCTAATCCAGAAATAAATTTACTATAAGGTGTTTTTTTACTATAGCTATTAAATCCAGTCTTTTCGTATTTTTGAGAAATAAACATCCCCCCAAAACTGAAACCATAACTAAGAGCACCTTTCTTTTTAATCTGTTTTACAGGTTCATAAACCGTGTAAGGTTTTTTAGTACATTTATGATAATCTACTACTGATTTTTCGATACTTTTCAGATTTAACTTTATTACTTCATTGCCATTCACTAATCCTGGGCAGTCTGCATATGCTTCGGCAAGTACTCTATAGTAATAATAGTAAGTCTTTTCCGCATATTCAGCACTACTTCCATCAGGGTTATCAACTATTACCTTTTTAATAATTAGTTCTTTAAGAGGCCCATTCTCAATTCTTAAATAAAGATGCTCTTTAAGTGAGAGATCATATCTTGTGTACAGACTAACCTTACCCCTAATTTTACAACTAAAGAAATCACATATTGAGTCTTTGTCTACAGCAACTCTATGTGATTCGTAAACTTCACCATTACTAGAAAATCCAATGATATCGCGAGGGAAATAATGAGTTTCATGACTTATACTATCCTTTTTAAAATATAGGATTGGAAAGTCGTTTTCAACTGTTTTTCT